>OGIW01000056.1_pt1 | contig 129033 bp, 113 predicted proteins | sample 1571921 | NCBI WGS metagenome assembly OGIW01 (sample SAMEA2582112, study PRJEB24529) | metagenome | biome: Human gut stool | place: China | collected 2011 | reverse complement strand
CTGTTGGAATAAATGCGACTTTCTTATTTTCAATTTCTTCCTTTATCAGACTTCCTACACTTGAAAAGTGCGAACATAAAAATAATTTCATCAATATTCTCCTTTATAAATTTCGATTTTTCAATTCAAATGACTTTGAGTTGCCTGTCATAAAATATTTGAAAGGAATTCTTCTATCAAACTATTTATCATCTCCGGTTTATCTGTATTAGAATTATGGCCGGCTCCTTCAATCCATTTTAAAGGAATTTTCGTTTTTTGATGCCATGCTCTATTATACCTTATACATGAGCCAGCATGATCCTTTGTGCCACATATTAACAAGGAAGGACATTTGATTTCATATGGCAGATCCTTTTCCATTGCCTCTGCCAGAATACGAAATCCATTCCCGGCAATTTGTGCATAACGATGCTGATTACCATCATAGACCAGCATCATTTCCCGCATCAGGTTTCTGCCATAACTGGAAGTTGCAACTCCCTCAGTTCCGGATTTCAAAAGCAACTTCCATGGATAATGTGCATATATTGGTTCCATTCTTTTTAGAAGCCAGATTTCCACTGCAGTCACATAGTTTCTCTGCAATGGTGCAGAATCAATGGAAATAAAACCTGCCAGCTGAGCGGGATACAATTGTGCATAAGCCTGTCCTACATATCCTCCCATTGATTGACCTATTATAATTGGTTTTATGATTTCTTCTTTTTCAAGAATCCCATTCAGCCATTTTGCCTTATCAAACAGGTCAAAATCAAACCGGAACGGCCAGGAGGATGCATGAGCCGGTGCATCCCATACAATAATATTATATTTTCCTTCGAAGTACTCAACCTGCTTATCAAACAATCTATGATCAGCAGTCAGCCCTGGAAGAAATATAAGCGTCGTTGTATCCAAACTCAGAATACTTGACCAATAATGAATCTTTCCACAAGGTGTTTGATATGTACTTTCCTTCAACAAATACACCTCCGCTCATTTTTCTCAGCTACACAAACTGAAAAACTTTAACTATTTTCATATTGATTTTTTATATTAAAATATCTTTTGCCATTCAAATCATATCACACTATCAGCCCTATTTCCATTTTAATTTACTTAGTCAAGTCACTTCAAACTTACTACACCTGATACAAGCAAGTCCCCACTCACTGCTTATTGTTTTTCGCGACCTCCGCAGGGGACTTACCTGCTTCGCTTAAAGTGTATTTGAAAGAGCCAACCACCAGCATAGAAAAATAATTTATTTCATGTGCATTTGCAGGATATTTAGATATTCTTAGCTGGTCAAAATCTGCGTTATGAGAAAAATGACACACTGTCTGAGCGAAGCGAGTTTGTGGCATTTTTCTCATGCCTTTAGCAGATTTTTAGCAGCTTAGAATATCTTAATGTCCGAAACCGCACATGAAATAAATTATTTTTCTATGCGTCCCTCCTTCAAATCCCTCCCTCAGATTCTTCCCACTATATCCCCCCCAAAAAACCATATTACAAGCAAAAAAAGACCGACAGTCTCCCCTCCCGGATTTCCTGTCAGTCTTTCAATAACTCCTATTTTCTCAACTCTTCACACTCAAACGCACCAACGCCCTCTGCAGCTTAGCCTCCACAATCTTATAATCATGATCAGTCAAACCACCTTTTGCGATCATCTCCTCCGCTCTTTTCTTAGCTTCCTGTGCACGCTGCTCATCAATATCCTCTTTCCACTCCCAGGTAGTTGCAAGGACACGGCACTTTCCGTTCATAACAGAAAGCATTCCGCCAATACAGGCTGCGGTCCGTCTGCTGCCGTCTTCCATTACCACACTTGCTTCGCCCATTCCAAGGGCAGTACAGTAATTACAGTGTCTGGCAAGGATAGCCAGATCACCGCTGACAGTTCTGCAGATCACACGCTCCACATTACCTTCAAAGAGCAGTCCGTCCGGTGTTCCGATTCTCAACGGGAAAGTACTCATAGGACATTTCCCCCTTTACTGATTCTTGGCTTTTTCAAACACTTCATCGATGGTTCCCACAAACAGGAAATAACTCTCAGGAATGTCATCACACTCACCGTTCAGGATCATCCTGAATCCTCTCAGTGTCTCCTTCAGCGGAACATATTTGCCAGGCATACCTGTAAACTGTTCTGCTACAGAGAAACTCTGTGACAGAAATCTCTGAACCTTACGTGCACGGCTTACAGTACGTTTATCTTCCTCTGACAACTCATCCATACCCATGATGGCAATGATGTCCTGAAGCTCTTTGTAACGCTGAAGAACCCTCTGCACTGATCTGGCAATCTCATAATGCTCTGTTCCTACGATTTCAGGAGAAAGGATACGACTTGTGGAATCCAGAGGATCAACGGCCGGATAAATACCCTGGCTGGAGATCTCACGGGAAAGTACAGTTGTTGCATCCAGATGTGAGAATGTAGTTGCAGGAGCCGGGTCAGTCAGGTCATCGGCAGGCACATATACAGCCTGTACAGATGTGATGGAACCCTTTCTTGTGGAAGTAATTCGTTCCTGCAGATTACCCATTTCAGTTGCCAGTGTAGGCTGATAACCTACGGCTGAAGGCATACGTCCCAGAAGCGCAGACACCTCGGAACCTGCCTGTGTAAAACGGAAAATATTGTCAATAAAGAGGAGCACATCCTGGTTCTTCTCATCACGGAAGTATTCCGCCATTGTAAGTCCGGAAAGTCCGACTCTCATACGTGCTCCAGGCGGCTCATTCATCTGACCATAAACCAGAGCAGTTTTATCGATAACTCCACTTTCTTTCATTTCATTATAAAGGTCATTTCCTTCACGCGTACGCTCTCCTACACCTGTAAATACGGAAAGTCCGCCGTGAGCAGTTGCTACGTTGTGGATCAGCTCCATGATCAGAACTGTTTTTCCTACACCAGCACCACCGAAAAGACCAATCTTACCACCCTTTGCATAAGGGCAGATCAGGTCAACGACCTTGATTCCTGTCTCCAAGATCTCTGTTGCAGGCATCTGTTCTTCATAAGAAGGAGCCTGACGATGGATAGACCAGCGTTCCTTTGCCTCCGGTGCCGGAAGATTATCTACCGGGTCACCCAGAAGGTTAAATACTCGTCCCAGGCATTCCTCACCTACAGGAACGGAAATTGGACCGCCTGTATCCAGAGCTTTGGCACCGCGCACCAGACCGTCAGTAGAATTCATGGCAATACATCTTACCACATCATCACCAACCTGCTGTGCAACCTCGGCAACCAGCTTTGCGCCATCATTATCAATCTCTATGGCATTGAGAAGAGGTGGCAGCTCATCGTGCGCAAAGCGGATATCCAGTACCGGACCAATAACCTGCACTACCTCGCCAATGTGTTTTTCACTCATGTTTGTAATCTCCTATCTATTGGAAATTATATCTTAGCTGTCCGGTACCTCTTGGCAGTTATCGGACAGCTCATTATATTTAGATTTTAAAGACCTTCCGCACCTGCAACAATCTCCGTGATTTCCTGCGTGATGCTTGCCTGACGCGCTCTGTTGTAATAAAGGTTGAGCTGATCAATCATCTCTTCCGCATTACTTGTGGCTGCGTCCATAGCCATACGTCTGGCTGCCAGTTCACTTGCGGTACTTTCGCAGATACCACCATAAACCAGTCCTGCCAGATATTCCGGAACAATGGCATCAAATACTGTCTCTCCATCCGGTTCATAGAGAATCAGATTCTTCGTCTCTATCTTACCACCGCTTTCCTCTCTGATATCAGTCATAGGAAGCATGGAAAATACCTCCGGCTGCTGGGAAAGCATGGAATTAAAGACAGTATAGCATAATTCAATATGGCCAAAGGTTCCTTTGCGAAATTCCGTGCAGAGCATATTTGCCATCTCAAAACAGTCCGCTACAGAAATACTTCCTGCCTCTGCAAACTGTTCTGTCAGAGCTTCAACCCCTCTCTGACGGAAATATTCCACTGCTTTCTTTCCAACCGGCAGAACCATGTAGTCCTTACCTTCTGCCGAAGCCTCCAGACACTTGAAAAGATTTGCATTGTATCCGCCTGCCAGTCCTCTGTCACCCGCGATCACTACATAGCAGGTTTTATTATTGGAGGACTCTTTCGCATAAACAGATGAGAAATCTGTATTCTCTCTTGCAATCTCTTTCAATGTCTCATGAAGTTCTATAAAGTACGGACGGCATACCTCTGCACGTTCCTTTGCCTTACGCAGTTTGGAGGATGCTACAAGCTCCATGGCCTTGGTAATCTGCATGGTACTCTGTACACTCTTGATACGCAGCTTTACCGCTTTCATATTCGAAGCCATACGATACCCTCCTAATCACTTTATTTCTCAGGTCTTGTATTCAGGAAATTCTCTGTGTACGCATCCAGCACACTGCGAAGTTTCTGTTCTGTTTCCTGCTCCAGTTTACCTGTTGTGCGGATTTCCTGCATCACTTCCACGCCTGCTGCATCTGTATCCAGATACGTATATAATCCTGATTCATATACACTTACATCTTCAACTTTAACTGCTTCCAGAACACCCTTGGTAACCGCATAAAGAATCGCAACCTGTTTCTCTACAGGAACCGGTGCATTCTGGTTCTGTTTCAGAACTTCCACGATACGTGCACCCTGTTCCAGACGCGCCTTCGTATCAGCATCCAGATCAGAACCAAACTGTGCGAAGCTCTGCAGCTCACGGTACTGGGAATAAATCAGTTTCAGTGTTCCTGCTACCTTCTTCATTGCCTTGATCTGCGCATCACCACCAACTCGTGATACGGAGATACCCGGGTTTACAGCAGGCATGATTCCTGAATGGAATAACTCTGTCTCCAGGAAGATCTGTCCGTCTGTAATAGAAATAACGTTAGTAGGAATATAGGCAGATACATCACCTGCCTGTGTCTCAATGATCGGCAGTGCTGTCATGGAGCCGCCGCCATGTTCATCATCCAGCTTCGCTGCACGTTCCAGAAGTCTGGAATGCAGATAGAAAACATCACCCGGGTAAGCTTCACGTCCAGGTGGACGACGAATCAGCAGGGAAAGTGCACGATATGCAACCGCATGCTTACTCAGATCATCATAAATGATCAGCACGTCTTTTCCCTTATTCATAAAGTACTCACCCATTGCACAGCCGGAATACGGTGCGATATACTGCAGCGGGCTTGACTCAGATGCTGTAGCAGCTACGACGATGGTGTAATCCATCGCGCCATTTCTTGTCAGGTTCTCTACTAATGTAGCTACTGTGGAACGTTTCTGTCCGATGGCTACATAGATACAGATCACATCTTTCCCCTTCTGGTTAATAATGGTATCTGTGGCAATTGTAGTTTTACCGGTCTGACGGTCACCGATGATCAGTTCTCGCTGTCCACGTCCTATAGGGATCATGGAGTCGATGGCTTTGATACCTGTCTGGAGAGGCTGATATACAGACCTTCTCTCACAGATTCCAGGTGCCTTACTCTCAATCGGCCGGAATTCTTTTGTATCAATAGGGCCTGCTCCGTCAATTGGCTGTCCCAGTGCATTTACAACACGTCCAACCATGGCGTCGCCTACCGGTACAGACACGACCTTGCCTGTACGCTTTACGGTCTGACCCTCACCAATGTTCTCATCTGAACCAAAGATTACGATGGAGACACTGTTCTCCTCCAGGTTCTGTGCCATACCGAAACTTCCGTCCTCAAATTCCAGAAGCTCTCCTGACATACAATTTACCAGTCCGCTGGCTCTGGCGATTCCATCACCGACCATAAGGATCGTACCTGTCTCGTTCTGTTGAATGGCATTTTCGTAATATTTTATCTGGCTTCGGATGACCTTGGAGATTTCCTCAGGTTTTAATTGCATGTTTCCATTCCATCCTTTTATATTCTTTTATTTTCGATTCCAGGACCAGCATACTAAAATCATTCGTGTCCGCACGAAAAGACTTCTTAACCTGCAATCCTGATATCTTCTCACATTACCATTTCATTCAGTTTCTTTGAAATACCGGAAATACGACTCTGCACTGTACCGTCAAGCTGCACGCCTTCCAGTTCCACACGAAGTCCAGCGATTACGGATGTATCAGTCTTCTGTATCAGATACACCTGCTTTCCGCTTATTTTCTCAAGCTTCGCTTTCAGAGCCTCCATCTGAGTTTCACTGAGCTTCACTGCACTCGTCACTACCGCTTCTGCGATTCCATGTGCACTGTTGTAGCGTCTGATGAACTCTTCGCAGCATCCGGCAAATTCTCTCAGAATCTTGCGTTCACACAATAATTTCAGGAAATTCACCAGATATCTCTCTGCCTGTCCTCCGAAAGCCTCTTCGATCATCTTAAGTCTCTCTTCCTCAGGAATTGCCGGTTCTCCCAGCAATTTCAGATATCCCGGATTTTCTCGAAAAATCTGTCTGACTGCGATCATCTGCTCCATGATCTGTCCATCGAGTTTCTCCTCAGCGGCAAGGTCATACAGGCTGCCGCCGTACACTCTGGCAGTTTTTGTCATGATGCCTCACCTACATTCTCAATAAACTCATCAATCAGTTTTGTATGATCTTCTTCATTAATTTCGCGCTCGATCACTTTTCCGGCAATCTCAACAGCCATACCGCCAATCTCTTCTTTGATCTCGTTGACTGCTTTACGTTTCTCCTGGGCAATGTCTTTCTCTGCCTTTTCTTTCATGGCAGTTACCTGACTGGAAGCTTCTTTAATCATCTCTTCACTCTGGATCGCAGCTGTTTTCTGAGCTGTCATCACAATGTCGTTTGCTTTATTCTTAGCTTCCTGCATATTCTTTTCATATTCTTCTTTCATTGCCTGGGCTTCTTCTTTTGCCTTCACCGCATCCTGAATCTCAGCATCTGCTTTCGCCTTACGCTTGTCCAGCATCTCGTTGATCGGCTTGAAGAGGAAACGTTTGATCAGATATACCTGAATAAAAAGGTTGCAAATCGTCGCTATAAAATTCCACGGCACAATTCCAACTAATTCCTGTACCTGCATGTTTGTAACCTCCTGTCTATACTTATGCGGATTCATCCAGCTGTTGCCGGAAATCTCCACAAGTTCCAATCAGATGCCTCTCATCTGTCATATCCGGCATCTGCGCTTTCTTATCAGCTCAGGAAGTTCATGAACATACCAGGTGCAACAAAGATAAGTAACAGACCGGTTACGAAACCGTAGATACCGGTTGTCTCTGCGATTGCACATCCAAGAAGCATAGTAGAAGTAACATCGCCTTTGCACTCAGGCTGACGTCCGATTGCTTCCAGTGCCTTAGCTACTGCGTTACCTTCACCAATACCAGGGCCGATACCTGCGATCAGTGAACATCCTGCTCCAATTGCACAACCTGCTAATGCGATACCTTTTGCCAGTAACTGAAAATCCATAGTAAAACCCTCCTGTTAGAAATATTTTGCAGCTTTTCCCCTGCTATCTTTCATCTCATCTGTTATATTTCAGCTGTTTTTCGATTACCACTGTTATCAATTCATTTCCAACAATGATATGGTTATAATTATTCTGCTGAAATCTCTGCTACTCCTCTGCTGCATTGGCGATATACATTACCGTCAGCATACAGAAAATGAACGCCTGCATGATTCCTGAAAACCAGTCGAAATAGACTGACAGAATCGCAGGTACACCGACATCAAGAATCGGTATCTTTGACAGTACATCTCCGACTACACCCGGGATCAGTCCCAGAAGTGCGGAACTTGCAACTGCCAGTGCCCCATAAATCAGACCATTGATTACTACACCGGAAAGGATATTTCCGAAATGACGACACGCCATACTGACAGGTGTAGCCAGCTCGGAAAGAATATTAAACGGTGTCATAACTGCAATCGGGGTCGTAAATCCTTTCAGATAACCACCAACTCCGCCGGTCTTGATCTTCTGTGCTGTGATCATGATAAAAACCACAACCGCCCATGCCGCTTCTGTAGAAAGATCGGCTGTAGGGCTTCGAAGTCCGATAAGACTGATCAGATTGGAAACTACACTTGTCGCAAAAAGTGCTGCAACAAAAGGTATCATGTATCTGAATTTCTCACCCATGTTTCCAACTACAAAGCTATTGGCTTTCTCTACTATAAGCTCAGCCAACGCCTGTCTCTTGGAAATATTCTCTTCTTTCAGATCATGTGTCAGCCAGATGCACAGTCCTGTAATCAAAATCATTACGATCCAGCTTACTACCATTGTCTCACTGATCCTTAACGGTCCGAGAAAAGGCACATTGATGGGCAATGTAAAGAATATCCTTGCCCCGGTAATATCCAACTCCATACTCTTTATTCACCTCCCGTCTCTACCGGTCTGTTTTCCGGCTTGATAGAACAGATATTTGTAATCCGTCTTGCTGTCCGTTACCCGAATCTTTTCTCTGCAGCTTCATAAAAAATTTTTCTGATCTATAGCAATTTTATAGAATACTACAATTGTTATAATCACAGATGTCCGCCTGATTCCGGTCACATACAGCAACTATTTCTTATTATGAAAAATTCCTGCTATTTTAATTCCTGTTCCAGGAAATAAAAGCGGAACGATTCCTGCCACAAAATGGAAACATGGTGCAACGATCGCAACGACCACCCACAGCATCTGTAGCAGCATTCTCTGAGAATAACTTGCTTTAATTCTCATCCTCGCTGTGTCTTCATCTGTCGCTGCCGCAGCCTTCTGTACTGCCAGTCCCATGAAAAAGAAATTCAGGACTGCCACACATCCTCCGACTGCACCTCCAAGAAATACCGTATAATCAAGTGGTACTTTCTGAGGCATAAATCCATGCATTACTCCAAATATGATCCACATCAGTATCAATCCGATTCCTGTGATAGCTGCAACCCTTTGTGTTTCTTTCTTCACAGCCGGCTGGACATTATCCATTACACTGCTCATATAAATCTCCTTCTCATTTCTTATAAATGTCTGTTAAATGATATTTTATTTCTTTTCTTCTTATCTTCTTTCCTCTGCTGTCTGTTAATAGAAAGATAAAATTTATACGCCACTGTCCCGGAACCTCCAAGACCAAAGAAAAAACCGGGGATATACACCCAGCCCCCGACTCCCGTCTTCGAAACAATGAGCCAACAAACTGCCAGGCATATCAGAATCGGTGTTATGAGAGACAGTCCAAGCTGCGACAACATGGTGACATTTCTGATAATCTCTGACCATTGTTTCATCGTCTTCTCCTTTCGTCAATTTTTTCTCTTTTTTCAACCAAATTTATAGTGAAATTGTAGCATATTTATCAAATAAATTCAATGTAATTGTGCGAATTATTCAAATATTTTTTTATATCCAATATTTTTTTGTTATATTTTTATCACGACTGATATATTATATACAATTCCAATATTACCGCCATATCTCATAATTATTTGCTTCAAAGCCATCTCTTTATGCTTTTTGATATGCGGATATATTACGACAGAGATTTCGCCAGAACAATAGACAAATAAAGCCGGATATCTGATAATCAGACACAGGAGCAACGTTTGTCTACTATTTTGTATTATCTCACTCCCCCAAAACGCAATCCAAACTGAATAAATTTTCAGGTCACAAAAAAACACGAAAACAAATATTATCAGAATAATTTCTGATATCCTTTTGCTTTCGTGTTTCTTTTTTTCTATTCTTTTTATTCTATCTCAGTGTTTTCCTGCTTCTACACTATTATTCCGTATATCTCGTCCCTATACATCATTATTCCGTATAAAGATATGCACTGCTATCCGGATCGTCCACGCTTTCACTGTCTATCCATGCCGGATTCAGAAGCAGATTCTTCTCAATCGTCACAGATTTCTTAGGCGCAGTTGTCTCTGCCGCTGTCCAGATCGTCTGATATCCCATTGCATAAGACTGCTGGGAAACGCATCCGATTTCTTCACCATTGCGGATTGCTTCCTGCTGTTTCGTCGTAGCATCTACTCCAACTAATGCCGGAGCATCACCCGCATCACTCTTTTCCAGACCAAGGTAAAGCTCTGTAACATCTGCATTTGTACAGAACACACCATCCAATGCCGGATATTTATCAAGAACCTCTTTCATGGCAGTTTCCATATCATCTACCTGATCAGAGTAAATTACTTCTACCACTTCAATATCCCCATATTTCTGGATATTATTCATAAATCCATCCACACGGTCCTGAACACTCTTTGTCTTCTGCTGTGCGGAAAATACAGCAACCTTTCCCATCTTTCCAAGTGCGCTTCCAAGCTGATAAGCAGCCATCTTGCCCACCTGCACGTTATCGGTTCCTCTGTATGCCTTTACCAGTTTCTTCTCAGATACATTGGAGTCAAATGCAACAACCGGAATTTCATTCTCTTTCGCAGCTTCAAGCTGTGCCTGGCAGGAATCCATATCACTTGCTGAAATACAAAGAACATCCGGATTCTCCGCAATAACAGCATCTATTGTATTAATCTGGCTCTCAACATCTTCTTCATTGTCCGGGCCCTCGAAAGTCATTGTGATCTGATCATCTTTCTTAAATCCATATGCATCGTTGATTGCCTTAACAGCATCTTCCATGCCCTTCTTAACCATCTTCCAGTATTCGCCCTTGACAGATTTACTCACCACCGCTATTCTGGATCCGGCTTCAATCTTTACATCAGTATCAATCTCCGGAATAAGCGGACTCTCATCCTGTTCATCCACCGCTTCTGCTTCTGAATCAGATTCCTCGATAGCGTCTGCCACTAATGGCTGAATTGTCTCTTCCACTTCTGCCTTGCTGCATCCTGTCAGCATAGTCAGCCCTGTCATCAAACTTATCGCTGCTACCACTGCTCTTTTCATTTTGATCTCCTCTTCCTTCAATGGTAAACTAATGAAGATTGCTGAAACCGCAATGCAGCACAACAATCCATAAATATCAGGTTATTCATAAAACAACTCTGCCCCAAACTCATGGGCATATTTCTTCCTACATTATACACATTTTACGGAATTCGTCCAGAGATTTTACACATTTTTCACCTTTGTTTCACACATCATCCAGGAATCTTATTTCATTCCATCCCTCAAACGCACTTCCGGCAGGCTTTACCCAAAATTCCAACTTCTTTTTCGTAACAGGATGCTGAAATCCCAGCCTTGCAGAGCAAAGCGCCAGCGGTTCCTGACCACTCTGCCGTGGATTATACTTTCTATCACCAACAAGCGGCATCCCGGCATGTGACATCTGCACACGAATCTGATGGTGTCTGCCAGTATCCAGACATATCTGTACCAGACTTCTCACTTTTCCATCCTGCTCAGTTCCCTCTTCTTCAATTCTCTTCGTCTCCAGTACTTCATAAGACAGCACTGCCTTCTTCGCCCCAACAGTCCCCGCTGCAACAACCGCCGAACTGTTGGTTCTGTTATCTTTCTTCAGCCAATCCTCCAGAATTGCCTTCTCTGCCTTTATCTCACCCTCTGTCACTGCCAGATAAATCTTCTTTATCTTTCCCGACGTCATCTGCCTGTTCAACTCTGCCGCCGACTTAGCATTTAGTGCAAACACCAGAACACCCTCCACCGGCTGATCCAAACGATGAACGATTCCAAGATATGGCATCCTTCCCGGAGCTTTCTGTGCAATATAATTCTTCAGCATACTCTCCATATCCATACTTCCAACCCGTGCACTCTGAACCGCAATCCCCGCCGGCTTATGACACACCAGAATATCTCTGTCTTCATATAATATATAATCTCTGATATCTTTTATCCACATAAAAAAACTCTCCTTTTCATGGAGAGTATAACTTAATTTCATAATTTACGCAATCGGCACGTCAAAAACGGTCATCACTTTTTACTTTCCTCAATTTCAAAAATGATGACCGTTTCAATGTTCTTCGTTATTCAATTTATTTTCCTCTTAGTATTCTTTCTATAACAATATTTATTTACAGATTACTTTATGGGTTTCACTATTTAGTTTTTCTATATCTGAATTCTTATCCTCTTTCCTGCTCATAATTCATATGGCTACTTATAATCTGATTCGCCTCTGCTTTCTTCGATATCAGTTACTTCACTCATCTGAAACTACTTAGAAAGTTCTATAGATTTTAAATTATAATTTCACGTATTATAATTTACTATTTCTGAAATATCGGATACACTTTTTCATCAACGATTCGTGTTAAGCAATCATAAACTTAACTTCTTAAATTCACAACTGTTTAATTCCCTTATGTGCGTTTCATACTTTCTTTGAACATTAATGGCAGATGTTCTAAGCTTTATGTAAAATATCACTTGAAAAAGTACCTTAATATTTCTCTTCTGATATCTTTGTATACTTACTATGTATTCGATATCCTTCTGATGCAAAGCTTCAATCCATATCCCTAAACTTCTGATATGCATTTCAAAATATCGTTCTTACCTTCAATTTCTCTGTTCCCTGGAACTCCTCTTCCCGGCTAACTATTGAGATAAGGGTTATACTCTCTCGATAAATATTTCTTTACACATTTATCAAAATCCTTGTATCAGGTCTGTGACAGATATTCAATATAAGTTATCGCTTCTATAATACCCTAGATACAAACTCTTTTTCCCTTACTAAACTGTGCGTATATTTAATATAAGGAAAACACTCTCATTTACAATTCTATGTACCAGGTCTTTCTTGCAGGAAATGCGATACCCGCCACTCTTATATTGATAAGTTTATAACTTCTTTCCCAATGGAATCACCTGAACCTTTCTCTTATTTTTCATCCTTTCCATTGTAACATTTATATATACTATGAATTGAATGAATTTCTTTAATTATTTATTCTGTTTGCTGTTCTCTTTTGATGTCATTATAATACCACCCCGGCTCCTATTTGTCAATACATTTTTATATTTAATTTCGTTATTTTTGTTCTATTATTATATTATTTGTATAAATTTCATAATATTTATATTCATTATGTAATTTTCAGACTTTTCTTCCTACTACATTATACCCATACCACTCAAACAGACATCCTCAATCAAAGCAATAGGCTCACTTAATTCAGCTACATCCAAAATTATAATTTCGCATATCCCTTCCTTATAATTTCCCAAAGTCCCTCCCAAAAACAACCTTCCAATACATTCAATATAAACCATAACTATTGGCAACGCCTTACCTAACTCACCTCCAAAAAGCCGCGCAGCAGTCTTTTCATTATTACACATTGAAAACACCAGCGCGAAAATAAAATGGTTTCAAACGCATTTGCAGGAATCGTAGTAACTCTTAGTGCCCAGAGATCTGCGTTATCAAAAAATATGGCACGTGTCTGAGCGAAGCGAGTTTGCCATATTTTTTGATGCTTTTAGCAGATCTATGGACACTTAGAGTTACTAGATCCCGAAACCGCGTTTGAAACCATTTTATTTTCGCGCGTCCCTCCAATACAAAAGAATGCAGCTGCCTCCCCAGGAGGCCAGCTGCATTCCCACTTTCCATTACTTTCTATTATAATTAATCAAACAACCTTTAAGAATAATCTCACGTTCATCATCCGTAAGCTCCCCAAGAGCCACCTCAAACTCCTTCAGACCATTCTCACCCACAACAAATCCTCTAATCACATCATTCTTCTCTTCCACAGCTTTACGAATCTCCGGGAAGAACAGATAATCTCCATTCGCAAATGGCAGCTCACCCTCCTTAATCAGAAATGGAAGCATACCCCAGTTGATAAGATTGGAACGATATCTCTTAGTAGCATACTCATTAGCGATATTTGCCCAGCCACCAAGTACCTTCTGGCAAGAAGCTGCCTGCTCACGTGCAGAACCATCTCCCGGTTTCACTGCAAAGATCGTACTTCCAACACCAAGGTTCTCTTTACTTACATTCGGATAATCTTTCTTGATCACATCCATCACAGGTTTCATCTCCGGCAATGCCTCAACCGGACATTTACCCTCTTCGATAGCTTTCTGTGCTTTCTGCACTTCTTTAGCACGTCCCACATAAGCCGGATCTTTTCTGGAAAGTGTAAACTCTGCCAGTCCAAGCGGATTGGAACGGTAAGAAGAAGTTTCACCGGACGGAATCAGCTCGTCAGTTGTAGTAACCGGATCATGAATCTCAGAAACAACTTTCACGATCAGATTCTCCGGAAGCGCTGACATCTTTGGCCAGTCCTTAATATTCGGACCAAACTGGATTTCTACACTTGGATCAGCCACGCCCTTGCTGTCGAATACACGATTCTCATAAATTGTCTTATCAAAGAAATATTTCTGACCTGTATAACCACCGGTATAATCTTCTGCAGAAGTCAGGAAACCTTTATTTGCTGCTGTTGCCGCAATAGAACGCGCATCCATAAGTGCAACAGAAGAAATCTGACCATTCTGAATCTTGGAACCTTCACGATTCGGGAAGTTTCTGGTTGTATGGCGGATACTAAATGCATTATTTGCAGGAGTATCACCGGCACCGAAACACGGACCACAGAAAGCAGTTTTTACAACAGCACCTGTTGCAAGAAGTTCAGCCAGAACGCCATTCTTAGCCAGCTCCATATAAATCGGAGTACTTGCCGGATAAACACTTAATGTAAATGCATCTGCACCAATGCTCTTGCCTTTAAGGATATCAGCTGCTGCACAGATATTCTCAAAACCGCCACCGGCACATCCGGCAATAATTCCCTGCTCTACATAAAGCTTGCCATCTACTACTTTATCTCTTAATGTATAAGGAACTTTTCCGTCCAGACTGATCTGTGCTTTCTTCTCAACATCTGCAAGAATATCCTCCAGATTTGCTTTCAGTTCATCAATTGTATAAGTATTGCTTGGATGGAACGGCATTGCGATCATTGGTTTAATCTCGCTAAAGTCGATTTCCACGCAGCCATCATAGTAAGCAGTTTCGCCTGGTTTCAGTTCTTTGTAATCTTCGCTTCTTCCATGAATCTCATAGAATTCCTGAATCTTCTCATCTGTCTGCCAGATAGAGGAAAGACAGGTAGTCTCTGTTGTCATTACATCCACACCGATACGGAAATCAGCACTTAAATTAGCAACACCAGGTCCGACAAATTCCATAACTTTATTCTTCACATAGCCATTCGCAAATACTTTTCCGATAATTGCAAGGGCAACGTCCTGAGGACCTACGCCCGGACGAGGAGAACCTGTAAGATAGATTGCCACTACTCCCGGCATATTGATATCATAAGTCTGGGAAAGAAGCTGCTTAACAAGCTCCGGTCCGCCTTCTCCCATTGCCATAGTTCCCAGAGCACCGTAACGGGTATGACTGTCGGAACCGAGGATCATTTTACCGCCTGCTGCAAGCATTTCTCTTGCAAACTGATGGATAACTGCCTGATGAGGCGGTACATATACGCCGCCATATTTCTTGGCACAGGTAAGTCCAAACATATGGTCATCTTCATTAATGGTTCCACCTACTGCGCAGAGAGAGTTATGACAGTTGGTCAGGACATATGGCACCGGGAACTTCTCAAGTCCTGAAGCGCGGGCTGTCTGAATAATACCAACAAAAGTGATATCATGGGAAGTCAGTTTATCGAATTTGATCTGAAGCTTCTCCATATTTCCGGAAGTATTGTGTGCTTCCAGAATTGAATAGGCAATGGTATTCTTCGCTGCATCCTCTTTGGAAACAGGAACATCTGCCTGATTCTCCGGAACAATCTTCTGACCATTCAGTAAATATACACCGGTATCGTATAATTTCATAATGTATCCTCCATTCTGTTTTTTTGTGCCATGTACACTTTGACACGCTAATTTATGGAAATTTAAAGTTAATTATAGTGTATTCCTATTGATTAATCAAGCCTGTGACGATAAGTATTTTCTTAAAAACAAACTCTGCAGGCATTTTTTAATCTGTTTCCTGACCTGTAAAATGTAAAATAATCTGAGATAAAAATATTTCAAGACAAAGAAATCCCCCGGAAAGTAAGGAGTCACACACCTTCCAGGGGATTCTTGGCTAAATCATAAGAGGTATTGGCATTACCAACTGTACAGTGTCCAATAGTAATCAGCCTTTAACAGCTCCGGATACCATACCTTTGATAATTTCTTTACTGAATGCGAAGTAGAGAACAACAACCGGCGCCATCGTGATCAACATGGCCGCCATCTGCTTTGGATAGTCAGATGCAAACTGTCCTTTGAACTGTGTCAGTGCAAGCGGTACGGTCTGCAGACTTACGTCTTTCAGCAATACCAACGCGAAAGAGAATTCATTCCAGCAGCTGAACACCTGAATGATTGCTACTGTTGTAAGGATTGGACGGCAGATAGGAAGAATAATCGTCCATAATGTATGGGTGAAGTTACTTCCATCGATTGCCGCTGCTTCTTCCAGTGAAACCGGAATTGTTTTTACATAACCTTCTACCAGGAAGATTCCCATTGGAAGGCCGAAGGAAACATATGGCAGAAGCAGTGTAAACCATCTGTTGTTGATTCCACATCTCTGGAATACAACATAAATCGGAACCAGAAGGGAATGAATCGGAATCAGCATACCCATCAGGAACATTACATATAACACACGGTTCAGTTTGAAATGAACACGTGCAAGGATATATCCAACGATAAAGCTGAACAGAATGATCAGGATAATGGAAAGTCCTGTTGTTCTGACACTGTTCATCATGGACTGTCCCAGATGATAATCCTTATTGCTGAGAATCTTTATGTAGTTGATCAATGATGGATTTTTCGGCAGGCCCATGATATCCGCATTAAATACTCGTTTCTCTTTCAGAGAAGAATATACCATCCATACGATCGGGAAAATACAGGACAGGGAGAAAATGATAAGGATCACATTCATGATCACTGCCGCAATCCCGTTTCTCACTTTATGAGTTTTAGGTACGTTCTTATTCATAATCTTATGCCTCCTTTCCCCTTGTCAGATATTTGATAAGTTCCTGTGAACCTCCGATTACCACGAGAGACAATACGAAGATCGCTACAGAAATACAGCTACCATATCCCATGTTACTCTGATTAAAGGATACCTGATATCCATACATTGCCATAACCATGGATGCTGTACCAGGACCACCTTTTGTCATAACATAAATGTTATCGAAAGCTTTCATATTACCGGCCACGCAGAGGGTAATACATACAAGCATTGTGTTCTTGATCAATGGCAGAGTAATGTACCATGCTGTCTGGATTCCATTTGCTCCGTCAATCTGTGCACTTTCAAAAATTTCTGAGTCAATTGATGAAATAGCAGAAAGAATAATTACCATATAATATCCAATGAACTGCCAAATCAGAGGAATCGTTACACAAAGCATAACAATATCAGAATTATTCAGCCATACCTGACAGAGATCCGGTCTTCCGATTGCTCTTAAGAACCAGTTGATCAGACCATATTTATTGTGGTAGATCATGTTCCAGATCAAACCAATACATACTGCTGCGATCGTACTTGGGAAGAAACCGAATGTACGATGCATTCCTTTTAATTTAGTGGATTTGGCATTTACCATAAGAACAAGGATAAATGCGATACCAATCTGTCCGATGATACATGCAATTACCAGATAAAGGTTATGTCCAAAAGACTGCCAGAATGTAGAATCATGAACCAATTGGACGTAGTTAGCAAGTCCGTTAAATGTTTTCTGAGGGCCGCCTTTCCACTCAAAAAAGCTGTAAACCAGCGCAGTTACCAATGGAACAAATACTGTAAATACAAACATTAAAACGGGAACAAGCAAATATAAAATAAGCGTTTTCTTTTTGGGCTTAATTGTTGTCAACATATGCTGTACCTCTCTTTCCTGAAAATCCCTATATACTATTACAGAAAAGTCAGCCCATTCATATAATAGTATTCTGTCATTACCGATCACCTAATGAACAGTAATACAAAACCGTTCCGCCCACCACAGTGGGCAGAACGGTTACTTTTTCATTGCATCCGCAACCGAAGCATGATTCCTCTTCGATTCGAATCAGATATTAATAGTTCTCTTCGTATGCTTTCTGAGCGTTTTCAGCTACTTCTTCAGGTGTCATTTCACCATTCATCATAGTCTGAAGATCTGTGTTAAGAACATCCCATACTGCACTGTTGATGTAGGAGTCATAAATCTCGCATTTTGTTGTATCAACATATGAGTAGTTGTAGAAATCCTGTGTGATCTGGTCAAATTTGCCCAGGTCAACATCGTCTGTCTTTGTTAATCCGCCGAGTGCATAGTTCTCTGCTACATATGTAGAGAATGCAGGTCCTGTAACTTCCTGTGCAAGGTCGATAGCTGCTGCTAATTTATCAGGATCATCTGCAACCTTAGAATTGATTGCTACAGCGTATCCAAGACCGATATTCTGGGAATCCGGATCTTCTGTTGCATCTGCAGGCTGTGGAAGAACTGCAAATCCGATGTTGTTGAATTTCTCTTCATCGCTGTCTTTCAGAGTTGCTGCAATGTAGGATTCATCCCAGTTACCACCGATGAATGCTGCTGCATCACCAGAGATATAGTATTCACGTGCATCTTCGTTTGTCACTGAGTTGTAATCTTCGTTGAAGATATCTGTTTCTGTAAACAGGTGCTGTGTTTCTGCCAGAGCTTTTACAAACGCTTCATCTGTAAATGCTGCGCCGCTCTTGTCAATCAGGCTCTGGAACCAGTCTTTACCTGTGTATCTGTCACCAAGTGTAGAAAGGAAGTCACTGTTTGCCTGCCATTTTCCACCATTACCAAATGCTACAGTGTCGATTCCCTGCTCTTTGAAGTATTCGGAAGCTTTCTCAACATCTTCCCATGTTGATGGGAACTGATCGTATCCAGCCTCTTTCCACATTGCTTTGTCATAGATAACTACTGTACAGGTACCACCTGTCAGTACAGGGAAGCCGTAAATCTTGTCGCCATCTTTGAATGGTGTAAAGTAATCCTGATCATACTGATCATAATATGGAGAAGCTTTAATGGTATCTGTCAAGTCCATGACCAGTCCCTGCTCAGCCCATGCCTTTGTATTCATACCCTGAAGAAGGAATACATCCGGAAGGTTGTCAGCTGCTGCAAGAGTAGCAATCTGTGTTTTGTATTCTGCGTTTGCAAGAACGTTCTCGTTTAAGTTGATGTCCGGATGAGCATCATTCCATGCTGCTAATACTGTACGGAATCCATCGGAACCACCATTTCCTTCAGATTCTTCGGATGTGGAGTAATGCATGATTTCCAGATCTCCCTTGTAAGCAAGATCAGACTGGGCAACGTCTGTTGCTGCGCTTGCCACAGATGCTCCCATCATAGATGATACTGTTGCTGCTGCCAGTGCAATTGCCATTACTTTTTTCTTCATTGTGTGTCCTCCTTTAATAATAAATAAATGACTTCGTACCCTTTGGTGTGTGGTGTTTCTTACGCTTATACTTTCGAAACACATTTTTCGATTAAGCTTTGTTTGATTTCGCTCTACTTAATCGTTTTCTTTCCTTTATTAAACAGCATATCATCCAATTTGTCAATGGGATTTTTACTTAAATTATGCTTTTCGTATAGATTGTATTATATTTAAGCTTTTGTATTGTGTATTTTTACTCAAATCGTTTTCGTCGCACATTACCATATACCTCTATTTTTCGACATTTTCAATATTTCTGACTAATTTTCAATTTTTAAACGTAAACGTTTTCGTTAATATTCCGACACCGGCTCCCAGATTTCTTCCATATTTTGTTTTCCTTTACTTCCGATTCCAAATCCGCTATACTAGTGTACCGACAAGTTGATTTTTGAAACAATCTTGCAGGATAAATTTTCTTATTTCAAGGCGGAGGAGAGAGGCGTAGCGGTGGCTACGGCGACCGACGACAACGCGGAAATAAGAAATTTAGACGTAAGATTGTTCAGGAAATCAACTTGTTGGTACACTAGTATGCGCTGTACCAGGTCTTATCAGAACATAAAAAGGCCATAAAAAAGTTTTCATAAGAAAAGCTTCCGTGCAGAATCTAAACTTCTGTGCGGAAGCTTTTTTAACCGAATCAACTGCGAAGCAGTTATTCGGTGTAGAGCCACGTAGCAAAGGCAGAAGTTTTTATCTGGTTAAATAAGAAAAAGAAGAGGTAGAGGAATGAAAACAGCATTGACAATTGCAGGCAGTGATTCCAGCGGTGGAGCTGGGATTCAGGCGGATATTAAGACAATGATCGCAAATGGTGTATATGCAATGAGTGCGATTACAGCATTGACGGCACAGAATACAACAGGTGTAACTGCAATCATGGAAGTGACACCGGAATTTCTGGGAGAGGAACTGGATAATATTTTTACAGATATTTATCCGGATGCAGTAAAGATAGGAATGGTATCTTCAAGCACCCTGATTGGGAAGATTGCAGACAAACTGGAGGAATATAAAGCGGGAAATATCGTGGTCGATCCTGTTATGGTGGCAACGAGCGGAGCGAAACTGATCAGCGATGAGGCAATCGAAATATTGAAACAGCGTCTGCTTCCGATTTCAAGTGTACTGACTCCGAATATTCCGGAAGCGGAAGTTCTGGCAGAGATGGAGATTCATACGGCAGATGATATGATCGCAGCAGCAAAGAAAATCAGTGATACATATCACTGCGCGGTTTTGTGTAAAGGCGGACACAAGCTAAATGATGCCAATGATCTGCTTTACCGGGATGGCAGCTATCGCTGGTTTGAGGGAAAACGTATTAACAATCCGAATACCCATGGAACCGGCTGCACGCTTTCCAGTGCTATTGCCTCAAATCTTGCCAAAGGCTTTGATCTGGATACATCGGTAGAGCGCGCCAAAGATTATATTTCCGGAGCACTGGCAGCGATGCTTGACCTTGGAAAAGGCAGCGGACCGATGGATCATGGATTTGCAATTACAGGAGAATATAAGAAAGAATCTGAGAGGGAATAATTTTCAGTAAACAGGATGCGAAGATTAAGCTAGTATGACTCACGCTAATTAGCGTGAGCCATACTAGGTTTAAAGCATAGGAAATCTAATGCTTTAAGCCTGGTTTTTCACTTTTGACGTAGTACTCAAAATATGATAGAATATACAGAAAATCCTGTAAAGAAAGAAGGAGCAAAAACGCAATGAGAAAAGCCGGAGTATTAATGCCAGTTTCCGCACTTCCATCACGTGTTGGTGCCGGGGAACTCGGAGAAGCAGCATTTCATTTTATAGAATTACTAAAAAAGAATCATGTTAAAATATGGCAGATTCTTCCACTTAACCCAGTTGGTTACGGAAATTCTCCATATCAGCCATATTCCTCTTGCGCTGGTGATGAAATATATATCAGTCTGGACAAACTTGCAGAGGATGGGCTGCTGAAGACAGCACCTGAAGCTTTTTTACAGAATGCGAAGAGAGTAGATTACGAAGCTGTCCGTCAGTACAGAGAGCCGTTCCTGAGAGAAGCTTTTGAAGTTTTTACAAAGAAAAAGGGACAGGAAGAGTCTGCATATAAAGAATTTGCAGCACAGGAATGGGTGTATGAATATGGCGTATTCCGTGCATTGAAGAAAGCAAATAACGGAAATTGCTGGAATGACTGGGCGGAAGAGGACAGAAACTGGCCGGAGAACAGACATGCATTATCAGCAGAAGTCGAGGCAGAGGCCCAGTATCAGATGTTCCTTCAGTATATTTTCTACACTCAGTGGATGGACGTAAAGAAAACGGCAAACGAAGCCGGTATTGAGATCATGGGCGATGTTCCGTTCTATGTAGGTCAGGATTCTGTAGATGTGTGGGGCGGTAAGGATAATTTCCTTCTGGACACAGACGGACGTCCGATCTTTATTGCAGGAGTACCACCAGACTATTTCAGCGCGACAGGTCAGAGATGGGGAAATCCGATTTACGACTGGGAACATATGAAAGAACAGAATTATCAGTTCTGGGTAGACAGAATCGGTTACAGCAATAAATTGTTTGATATCATCAGAATCGATCATTTCCGTGCATTTGATACATACTGGAAGATTCCAGCAACCTGTCCGACTGCGATTGACGGCGAATGGATCGAAGCACCTGGATATGAAGTGATTGACACACTTCAGAAAGAGCTTCCGGGGCTGAATCTGGTGGCTGAGGATCTGGGACTGCTCCGTCCGGAAGTTCTGGTATTAAAGGATCATTACCATCTGAAAGGAATGAAAATCCTTATCTTTTCTATCGAAACAGGTGGAAAATATGCCAGGGATACCTTCCATGATGTGGAAAACATGATTTTCTATACAGGAACTCATGACAATGACACGATTATGCAGTGGTATGAAAATATGAGCACTGCATCCAGAAGAAAACTTCGCCGTATGTTAAAGAAAGCAGGGGCATCACAGGGCTCTGTCAAAGACCGATTCCTTCAGTATACCATGCAGAATCAGGCGGAATATGCGATCATCCCGCTGGCAGATATCCTTGGACTGGGAAAAGAAGGCCATATTAATACACCGGGAACAATCGGGTCTCCGAACTGGGAGTGGCACTTACCGGATTTTGTACAGGCCGAGAAAGAATTACAGAAATTAGGACGCCTGATTGTAGATACTAAACGTATTTGACCGAACCAGGTAAGTCCCCTGCGGAGGTTGCGAAGAGCAATAAGAAGTGGGTGGGGACTTGCTGCTTTTGGTATTTTATGTTCAAACACTTCGCGGGATAGTGACATGTGAATAAGAACAGATTTAGTAACAATTTTCTTATTTTGTTTATGAAAAATTCATTGTTTTCCATACTGGAAAGTGTTAGAATAGTTTAGTATTGTGTATACAGAAAAATCGTTTGTAATGTTCGCATGCTGCTATTATGTTTGCAGTGAACGGAGTAAACAATAATAACCAGTATCGTACAGATGCCGGTGTATAGCAGCAATGCTTTGTAAAAATAGAGAGATAAACAGGAGTAAGACCTAATATGAATATGTTTTCAAAAGTATTCGGGACCCGCAGCCAGCGAGAGGTTAAGCGTATCATGCCTCTGGTTGAGAAAATCGAGAGCCTGCGCCCGGACATGCAGAAGTTAAGTGACGAGGAACTGAAAGGAAAGACAAGAGAGTTCAAGAAACGTCTGGAAGAGGGAGAGACATTAGATGATCTGCTTCCAGAGGCATTTGCGGTTGTACGTGAAGCCGGTAAACGTGTTCTTGGAATGGAGCATTTCCGTGTGCAGTTAATCGGTGGTATCATTCTTCACCAGGGACGTATCGCAGAGATGAGAACAGGTGAAGGTAAAACACTTGTTGCCACACTTCCGGCATACTTAAATGCCCTGGAAGGTAAAGGTGTGCATATCGTAACAGTCAATGACTATCTGGCTAAACGAGATGCAGAAGAGATGGGACAGATCCATGAATTCCTTGGCTTGACTGTCGGCGTTGTTTTAAATGATATGAAGCAGGATGAACGTCGTGCTGCATATAACTGCGACATTACCTATGTTACCAATAACGAACTTGGTTTCGATTATCTGCGTGACAACATGGTTATTTATAAAGAACAGCTGGTACAGAGAGATCTGCACTACTGTATCATCGATGAGGTCGACTCCATTTTGATTGATGAGGCGCGTACACCTCTTATCATTTCCGGTCAGAGTGGAAAGTCTACGAAATTATATGAGGCCTGCGATATCCTTGCCCAGCAGTTAGAGCGTGGTGAAGCTAGTCACGAGATGACAAAGATGGCAGCTATCATGGGCGAGGAAGTTATCGAGACAGGTGACTTCGTTGTAAATGAGAAAGATAAGATCGTAAACCTTACTGAGCAGGGTGTTCATAAGGTTGAGAAATTCTTCCATATTGAGAACCTGGCTGATCCGGAGAATCTGGAGATCCAGCATAACATTATCCTTGCTCTTCGTGCACACAACCTGATGCATAAGGATCAGGATTACGTTGTTAAAGATGATGAGATTCTTATCGTTGATGAATTTACCGGACGTATCATGCCGGGACGCCGTTATTCTGACGGTCTTCATCAGGCGATTGAAGCAAAAGAGCATGTTAAGATCAAACGTGAGAGCAAGACTCTGGCAACGATCACATTCCAGAACTTCTTTAACAAATATGACAAGAAGGGCGGTATGACCGGTACAGCTATCACAGAGGAGAAAGAGTTCCGTGATATCTATGCAATGGACGTTGTAGAAATCCCGACGAACAGACCGGTAATCCGTGTTGACCATGAAGATGCTGTTTATATGACAAAGAAAGAGAAATTCAACGCAGTTGTCAATGCTGTAGTTGAGGCTCATGCAAAACAGCAGCCGGTACTGGTTGGTACAATTACAATCGAAACTTCCGAACTTATCAGCCGTATGCTGAAGAGACAGGGAATCAAACATAATGTATTGAACGCGAAGTTCCATGAACTGGAAGCTGAGATCGTAGCACAGGCAGGTCAGGCAGGAGCAGTTACGATTGCTACTAACATGGCGGGCCGTGGTACTGATATTAAGCTGGATGATGTGTCAAGAGAGGCTGGCGGTCTGATGATCATCGGTACAGAACGTCATGAGTCCAGACGTATCGATAATCAGCTGCGTGGACGTTCCGGTCGTCAGGGTGATCCGGGTGAGTCCCGTTTCTACATTTCCCTGGAAGATGATCTGATGCGTCTGTTCGGTTCTGAGAGACTTATGAAGATCTTTACATCTCTGGGTGTTGCTGAGAATGAACAGATCGAACATAAGATGCTTTCCAATGCAATCGAGAAAGCACAGGAGAAGATTGAGTTTAACAACTTTGGTATTCGTAAGAATCTTCTTGATTATGACCAGGTAAATAATGAGCAGCGTGAGATCATCTACAAAGAGCGTCGTCAGGTTCTTGATGGTGAGAACATGCGTGAGGCAATCTACAAGATGATTCAGGATACAGTTGATACTTATGTAGATATGTGTTTCTCTGATGATGTAGATTCCGAAGAGTGGGATCTGAATGAATTTAACGGCGTACTTCTCCCGGTTATTCCGGTTCAGCCGCTTACTCTTGAGACTGTAAAAGGTAAGAAACGTGATGAGATTAAGCATGCATTGAAAGAAGAGGCAGTGAAGCTTTATGAAGCAAAAGAAGCAGAGTTCCCGGAACCGGAACAGCTTCGTGAATTAGAGCGTGTTGTACTTCTGAAATGCATCGACAGCAAGTGGATGGATCACATTGATGATATGGAAATTCTTCGTCAGGGTATCGGACTTGCTGCTTACGGACAGAGAGATCCGGTTGTTGAATACAAGATGAGCGCATTCGAGATGTTCAACAACATGATCACATCTATTCAGGAAGATACACTTCGTATGCTGTATCATGTACATGTAGAGCAGAAAATCGAGCGTGAACAGGTTGCCAAAGTTACCGGAACAAACAAAGATGACAGCGCCGGTCCGAAGAAACCAGTTCAGAGAAAAGAGATCAAAGTATATCCGAACGATCCGTGTCCATGCGGAAGCGGTAAGAAATACAAACAGTGCTGCGGACGTAAGAACAAAGCCTGAGTCTGGTTGAAAAGAGAATAGTGAAAGCAGGAAAGATATATTACCGGACATATAAAAAATGGTAATGGACTGCTTATGAGATAAAAGGGCTTAATTATATAAGGCCCTTTTATCATACACGGAAATACTTTAATGCGTTAAACTGACACATTGACTTGCTAAAGAATTGGTGTATCAGAACGGCTTATAATAGTGTACCGTTATAAAACCTAAAGGGGGAAAAACAGTATGAAGAGAGAGTCTTTTGGCTCACGCCTTGGTTTCATTCTGGTATCGGCGGGATGTGCCATTGGCATTGGAAATGTGTGGAAATTCCCATACATCTGCGGAGAATATGGAGGAGCAGCTTTTATTCTGATCTACTTATGTTTCCTGGTAATCCTGGGCATTCCGGTCCTGGTATCTGAGTTTGCGGTAGGACGTGGAAGCCACACGAGTGTTGCGAAATGTTTTGACAAACTGGCATCGGAGGGAAGCGGCTGGAAGCCGCTGAAATCCATCGGTATCATTGGATGTTACATGTTGATGATGTTTTACACTACAGTAGGCGGATGGATGCTTTATTATTGTGTAAAGAGTTTACGGGGAGATTTTGCAGGAGCATCTCCTGAGGCAGTGACACAGTCATTTTCCGATATGCTTGGAAATGCGCCGACGATGATGCTTTGGATGGTCATTATCTGTCTTATTGGATTCGCAGTCTGCTTCATGGGACTGCAGAACGGAATTGAGAAAATCTCCAAAGTAATGATGAGCGCGTTGCTGATCATTATGGTTGTCCTTGCTGTTCACTCCGTAATGATGGAAGGCGCAGGGGAAGGAATTAGTTTTTATCTGGTTCCTGATTTTCAGAAAATCAAGGATGCAGGAATCGGTAATGTAGTATTTGCTGCACTGAGCCAGTCATTCTTTACGTTATCCATTGGTATTGGTGCGATGTTGATTTTTGGAAGTTATCTGGATAAATCCAGAAGTCTGACAGGTGAAGCGGTAAGCATCACAATACTGGATACATTTGTAGCACTGACAGCAGGATTTATCATTATTCCGGCATGTTTCTCTTACGGAATCCAGCCGGATGCAGGTCCGAGCCTTATTTTTATCACTCTGCCCAATATTTTTGCAAAGATGAGCGGCGGTGCGTTATGGGGAAGTCTGTTCTTCCTGTTTCTGACATTTGCGGCAATTTCAACTATCATTGCCGTATTTGAGAACCTGATCGTATTTAATATGGAATTATTTGGATGGGATCGTAAGAAGAGTGTCGTTGTATGTGCGGTCCTGGTAGTAATCCTGAGTATTCCATGTGTACTTGGATTTAATGTACTTTCCGGATTCCAGCCTTTTGGTGATGGAAGTAACATCATGGATCTGGAGGACTTTATCGTTTCCAATAACCTTCTTCCGCTTGGAAGTCTTGGATACCTTCTGTTCTGTACAAGAAAGAATGGATGGGGATGGGATAACTTTATCGCAGAGGCGAACGCCGGCACCGGAATGAAGTTCCCGAAATCTCTGAAAGGTTATGTATCCTATGGAATTCCGGCGATCATTATCGTAATCTATCTGAAAGGATACTATGATAAATTCGCAGGTCTTGGAACAGGAGCGCTGGTTGGCTGGATGATCGTGGCACTGGTGCTGCTGGGATTTGTATTTTACTGCGCGATGGCGAAGAAGAAAGCGAAATAAGCAGATAGTAGTGGAATCAAATAAACAAAAGAGAATATGAAAAAAGATGCAGACTTGTCTGAAAAATAATCAGATATGCCTGCATCTTTTTATTTTGTAATATTTGCAATTGTTCACTGACACATTATTATTTTATGAATGTTTTACGTTATAATTATAAGAGAATGAAATGATTATGAGTTATGAAATGTTACTTGGTGTAGCTCCAAACTGTTTTCGATATGCACGGGAAAAAGTGCTATATTCAGAGAAACCGCTTTCTAATGCTGCTTTTGTTACCGGCATTCCTTCTGAAATCAGGGTTCGAGCCATGAGAAGCCGCTTATTTACGATATAGTTATGGAGTGTGAATCCAGTTTCTTCTTTAAATTTTCGCATCAGATGATATTTGCTGATATAATACCTGGAGGCGAGATTGTCTACCGACAGATCTTCTTTCAGATTGTGGTTGATGTATTGCAGAATATCCGCAATCTGTGAATCAAAAGAGTATGATTTTCTGTCGAAAATATATTGCTTTTCCAGAAAAATACGGTTTACATAGATCATAAATTGCAGAAATAATGACTGAGCCAGAAGGTCTTTGGCAAATGCGTCGGATTTTGTGGCAGACTCTAATTCCAGAAGGATTTCTTTCAGCTTTTCCTGAAGAGAAGGGTGCAGACGAATCAGATTATAGCTGCGGTCGTTTGCTTTCTGGAAACATTTCAGAAGTTCCTGCCAGGGAATATCATTCTGAATCCAGAGAATGAAGCGTTCGTAGGGAACGGAAGCATCGATTTCCGGACGGTGGATCGCATGGCGGTCTACGAGCAGGATGTCCCATGGTCTGAGGTTGTAGGCTTTTCCTTCGATATGATAAGTAGCTTTTCCGGAGATAAAAATGACTACTTTATGAAAATCGTGATAGTGATAAGCAAATTCTTTTTTTGTCTGGTCTTTAATATGAAAAAGTCGGAACTGCTCATTAAGGTAGCCTGTTTTTTCTGATTGATAGAACTGTTCTGATAAGGTCATAGTTACCTCCAATCCTATAGAACTGTGTTTGCTATTGTTTATGGGCAGTATTTATCATATCATTTAATGCAGGCAGGTGCAATCAATGAACGGAATTTCTGAGAAAACATGCTACAAAGATATTGACATTATTGAAAGATGATAGTATCATACAATTACAAAGTAATCGTAAAAACTTTGTAACTATTTCAAAGTGGGGTAAAGAAATAGAAAACAGAACAGAGAGGAGTGATAACATCTGTAAGGCTGTTATATCAGAGAACTGATATAATGGTCTTTTTTTATGTTTCTATGCAGACTGATAAAAAGTATAAAGAACTGAAAAAGATAATAAAAGTATAAAGGAAAAATGAAATGAGAGAGCATTTTTTGCAATATAAGTCGCATTTTAATCCATATACATGGTAAAAATAATCGAATATAATAAGCCTATAGTAAGTAAAAGAAGAATATGACAGATTAGTAGAAAGTGATTTTGAAAGAATATATTTGTGAGTGATAGATAAGGAGAGGGATGCGGCTATGGCAAATACAATTATTATGAGTAAATACCAGGGACTTGGAAATGATTATCTTATTCTGGATCCAAAGAGGAACAGGGTGCAGCTACAGGGAAAGAAAGTTGCCCTTCTCTGCCAGAGAGGATTCGGATTGGGAGCAGACGGCGTGCTCTATGGACCGGTAGAGATTGAGGGAAAACTTGGGGTGCGTATTTACAATGCAGACGGAAGTGAGTCAGCAATCAGTGGAAATGGTGTGCGTATCTTTGCAAAGTATCTGATGGATCAGGGATATGTTACAGAGAAGAAATTTGACATTGAAACCTTGTCCGGTACAATTCAGGTAGAATGTCTGAACAGCCGTGCAACGGAATTTAAAGTAAATATGGGAAAACCATCGTTTATTTCCAGCGACATTCCGGTATCCGGTGAAGTCCGCGAAGTAATTAAGGAAGGGTTTATGTTCCATGGAAAAGAATATAAAGCCACCTGTCTGACAGTAGGAAATCCACATTGTATTATTTTTACAGATAATGTAAGTGCAGAAGCTGTCAGAAATCTGGGACCTTATGTGGAAAACGCGGATGAATTTCCGGAGAGAATGAACCTGCAGATCTGCCGCCAGATTGACAAAGGAAATCTGGATATCGAAATATGGGAAAGAGGTTCCGGTTATACAAAGGCATCCGGAACAGGAAGCTGTGCGGCAGCGGCTGCGGCATATAAATTGGGACTTGTGGAATCTCGCATTAATGTAAACCAGCCTGGCGGAATGATTCAGATTGATATTGAAGAGGACGGAACAATCTACATGACAGGTACGGTTGGATATATTGCAGATATGAGTGTGGCGGAGAGCTTTTTCTCATAAAAATCAAAAAATTTTATAGAGTTGCCTATAGCCCGCAGTAAAGATTTGGTTACTGTTCACATCTACTATCCCGCGAGGCGTATTACTGAGAGCGGAGTGAACAGTAACAAGATTTGTGCTGCGGATAATTCTTTATTTGTATTTTGATGGAAGATATGCTATTATTTTAAACGAGTCAAACAGCGTAATGGAAACTGTTTGCAGGGTTATCGACAAGTGGCGGAACGAATTACAAGTGTTCGTCTGTTATACTTGTCTGAACAGAAAATCCAGTCGGATATCGTAAAAATCTGACAAAGAATATTTATATTTAAAAATAAGAAAGTGGGTGAAGCTGTGGTTGAATTAGACCAGTTCAAGAGCATTCTTGCAACTTATACAGAACCATTAGTGGAAGTGAGGGATTCACTTTGACCTCGCTAACAAAGAGCAGAAGGTCGAAGAATTAGAGCGCGAGATGGAAGCGCCTGATTTCTGGGATGACGCAGAAGTTTCCCAGAAGAAAATGAAAGAATTAAAAGACATGAAAGATGACATGGAGACTTATCAGAATCTGATTACCCAGATGGAAGATATGGAAACCATGATTGAGATGGGATATGAGGAAAATGATCCTGCACTGATTCCTGAGATTCAGGAGATGCTGGATGAATTCCAGAAGGATTTCGACAATATCCGTATCAAGACACTTCTTTCCGGAGAATATGACAGTGAGAACGCCATCATCAAGTTAAATGCAGGTGCAGGCGGAACAGAAGCCTGTGACTGGTGCGGCATGCTTTATCGTATGTACAGCCGCTGGGTAGATAAGAAAGGTTTCAGTCTGGAAGTGCTGGATTATCTGGATGGTGATGAAGCAGGCATTAAATCTGTTACATTCCAGGTAAACGGAACAAATGCTTATGGTTATCTGAAGTCAGAGAAAGGAGTTCACCGTCTTGTGCGTATCTCTCCTTTTAATGCGGCAGGTAAACGCCAGACTTCTTTCGTATCCTGCGATGTTATGCCGGATATCAAGAAGGATCTGGATGTAGAGATCAATGATGACGATATCCGTATCGATACTTACCGAAGCAGTGGTGCCGGCGGTCAGCATATCAATAAGACATCATCTGCCATCCGTATCACACATTTCCCGACCGGAATCGTGGTACAGTGTCAGAATGAACGTTCTCAGCATATGAATAAAGATAAAGCAATGCAGATGCTGAAAGCGAAGCTGTATCTTCTTAAGCAGCAGGAAGCAGAGGAGAAACTTTCCGGTATCCGTGGAGAGGTAACTGATATCGGATGGGGAAATCAGATCCGTTCTTATGTCATGCAGCCATATACTATGGTCAAGGATCATCGTACAAACGAGGAGACCGGAAATGTGGATGCAGTGCTTGACGGCGGAATCGATATCTTTATCAATGCATATCTGAAATGGATCGCGCTGAAGAAATAAAACATTAGAAAAGGCTGTCCTGGATTACGACAGCCTTTTTCGCGTTGTATAAATAGTTGAGCGTTTTATGGTGATTTGTAGATATATTATGCGATGTAGGAAATACAGATGAGATAATCTGTTTATGCAGAAACATATTTCTTGCGTATTTTTGTCCATTGTGATAAGATATCCATTATATGAAAACAAATGTCTTTAAGAAACGGACAGGTAAATTGATATGCAGAAACAAGTATCAGAAAAAAAGAAATATTTTGTAGTAAGGGAACGCGCGGTTCCGGAAGTGCTGTTAAAGGTCGTGGAAGCCAAGAAGCTTCTTGATTCCGGCAAGGTGGACACTGTGCAGGATGCGGCAGAGCGCACAGGAATCAGCAGGAGTTCTTTTTACAAATACAAAGATGATATTTTTCCATTTCATGAAGAAACCAGGGGAAAGACAATCACCTTTATCATCCAGATGGATGATGAACCGGGGCTTTTGTCGGTTGTCCTGCAGACAATTGCACGGTTTCATGGAAACATTCTTACCATTCATCAGAGCATTCCGATCAACGGAATTGCCACACTTACTTTGAGCGTGGATATTCTTCCGGGAGAGGGAGATGCGGAAGCAATGGTTGAGACAATTGAACAGAATGAAGGAATTCACTATCTGAAAATACTAGGCAGGGAGTAAAGGAAAATGATCAATGTAGCAATTTTAGGATATGGCACAGTTGGAAGCGGTGTATTTGAAGTATTAAACACAAACAAAGAGAGCATTACAAGACGTGCCGGAGAGGAACTTAACGTAAAATATGTCCTGGATCTTCGTGATTTCCCGGGACAGCCGGTAGAAGAGGTTCTGGTTCATGATTATGAGCAGATTGTGAATGATCCGGAAGTGGATATCGTAGTAGAGGTTATGGGCGGTGTAGAGCCGGCTTATACTTTTGTAAAGAAAGCACTTCTGGCAGGAAAGAATGTATGTACCTCCAATAAAGCTCTGGTTGCAAAACATGGCCGCGAACTGATGGATATCGCGAAAGAAAAGAGCATTAACTTCTTATTCGAGGCAAGCTGTGGCGGCGGAATCCCGATCATCCGTGTGATCAATTCTTCTCTTACAGGAGATGAGATCGATGAAGTGACAGGTATCCTGAACGGAACAACCAACTACATGCTTTATAAGATGAATACAGAAGGCTGCGAGTTTGATACGGTATTAAAAGAAGCACAGCAGAAAGGATATGCAGAAGCAGATCCTACCGCAGACGTAGAAGGATATGATGCATGTCGTAAGATTGCAATCCTTTCCTCTCTTGCTTATGAGAGATATTTTGATTTTGAAGATATTTATACAGAGGGAATTACAAAGATCACACCTGAGGATATGGAGTATGCTGCGAAACTTGGCAGAACTATCAAACTTCTTGGAACCAGCCGCAGACTGGCAGACGGAACCTGTTATGCAATGGTAGCACCGTTTATGCTCGGTCAGAACAGCCCTCTTTACAGTGTAAATGATGTGTTTAATGCAGTATTTGTACATGGAAATATGCTTGGAGATGCCATGTTCTATGGAAGCGGTGCAGGTAAACTTCCTACAGCAAGTGCTGTAGTTGGTGATATTGTGGATGCTGCCAAACATCTCCATGTTAACATTGTGACAAACTGGAACAGTACTCCGGCAGTATTGAAACCACTGGATGAAGTGACAGGAAAGTTTTTTGTGAGAATCAAAAAAGAAGCAGCAGAAAAAGTGAAGAAGGTATTTGGTGATGTTGAGATCATCAGCCTGGGACAGCTTCCACAGGAATGTGCATTTATCACTGATGAAATGACACAGGGAGAATTTGAAGAGAAGCTGACTCAGATCGGGGATCAGGTACTTGCAAAGATTAGAGTAAAAGATTGATAAACTGACAGATTTCGTGTATCATATAGTGTGCCTGATAAGGTGGACGCTGATACAAAACTTCAGATAAATATTTGTACAGTGATTACTGTAAACAGAACAGGAAAGGGAAGATATGAGAAGCTTCTCTTTCCTGTAAACTTATTATGGAGGAAGCAAAAAGATGTTAATTGTCAAGAAATTTGGCGGTACATCGGTTGCAAATAAAGAACGTATCTTTAATGTTGCCAACCGATGTATAGAGGAGTACAGAAAGGGAAATGACGTGGTAGTTGTTCTGTCTGCGATGGGCAAATATACAGACGAACTGATTACGATGGCGAAGGATATTAATGAGAAACCGCCGAAAAGAGAGATGGATATGCTCTTTACGATCGGTGAGCAGATGTCCGTTGCTTTGATGGCAATGGCGATGGACAAGCAGGGAGTTCCTGCTGTTTCCCTGAATGCATTTCAGGTTGCCATGCATACAACAAGTGCTCACGGAAATGCACGTTTAAAGAGAATTGATACAGAGCGTATCAGAAGAGAACTGGATAGTAAGAAGATTGTAGTTGTTACCGGCTTCCAGGGAGTTGACAAGTATGATGATTATACAACTCTTGGAAGAGGCGGTTCTGATACAACAGCAGTTGCGCTCGCGGCAGCTCTTCATGCAGATGCGTGTGAAATCTATACAGATGTAGACGGTGTTTATACAGCAGATCCGCGTAAGGTTCCGAAAGCAAGAAAGCTCAAAGAGATCACTTATGATGAAATGCTTGATCTTGCGACTCTCGGAGCAGGTGTACTTCACAACCGTTCTGTAGAGATGGCTAAGAAATATGGTGTGCCGCTTGTGGTACGTTCAAGTTTGAATAACAGCGAAGGAACCGTGGTAAAGGAGGAAGTTACAGTGGAGAGAATGTTGATCAGCGGTGTTGCTCTGGATACAGATGCAGTGAGAATCGCAGTAATCGGATTAAAAGATGAGCCGGGTGTGGCTTTTAAATTATTTGATACCCTTGCAAAGAAGAATATTAATGTAGATGTTATTCTGCAGTCTATCGGACGTGCAGGCAAGAAGGATATTTCCTTTACTGTAGACGGAAATGACCTGGATGATGCTGTTGCAACTCTGGATGCAAATCAGGCAAGACTTGGATATGCAGAACTGCATTCTGAGAGAAATATTGCGAAGCTTTCCATCGTAGGAGCAGGAATGATGAGCAATCCTGGAGTAGCTGCGAAGATGTTTGAGAGCCTTTACAATGAAGGTGTAAATATCAACATGATCTCCACGTCTGAGATCCGTGTGACAGTTTTGATCAATGAAAAAGATGGTGTGCGTGCGATGAATGCAGTGCATGATGCATTTAATCTGGCCGACTGATTTAGGAGAATTTAATGACACAGAGACGTGAATTAAAAAGATATGCAAAACAGGCAATGTCAGGCAAATATGGAACGCTTATCCTGGCATTTGTTGTGGTGCAGGCGCTGGCGCTGATCAGCAGCATGCTGTCCTCCGCGCTGTTTCCGGGCGAGAAAACACTTGACCTTGTATTGGGATATGCATTTACATTTATTCTGACATTGCTGATCAATGTGATATCGGCAGGATTGAATTATATGTACCTGAATATTGCAAGAGGAAAAGCATATTCACTAAATGATTTGATTTATTTTTATAAACATCACCCGGACAGAGTGATCGTTGCTACTTTTTTCCTGGCAGTGCTTAACTTGCTTACCATGTTGCCATATACCATTTATGGAAACATGAATACACCGGCTGAAGGTGCTTCTCTGGAGGCGCAGATTACCTGGATGTATACAAGTATTTTCCTGATGCTTGTGGGAATGATCGTTTATCAGATTTTGTCTATTCCGCTGGAAATGACATATTATATTCTGGCGGACAGACCGGAACTGAAGGGAACAGATGCTCTGAAAGAAAGTATCGAAATGATGCAGGGAAACTTTGGAAGATATCTGATGCTTAAGATAAGTTTTATTCCGCTGATGTTCCTTTCTGTCTTTACATTTTATATTGCACTTTTGTGGGTACTGCCTTATATGATCATGACAGAAACCATGTTTTATCGTGATCTGACAGGAGAACTCACTGCACAGAAACAGGAAGAGGAACGTAATGCACAGGAATTCGTAAATCCGATGTTTGGCGGAACATTTGGGGAAAATCAGCAAAATCAGCAGCAGTTCTGGAGTGTGACAGGTGATTCATCAGTGGCTTCGGATGAGAACAAAGAAGTGCAGAATAATGCAGCAAGTGAGAATACCCAGGATAGTTTGTATGGTTCTGTGGAAAATAATAGAACGACACAGGATAACCCATATGATTCTTCAGAGAGTAAAGAAGTACAGGACAGCCTGCAGAGTCAGACAACTCCGGAAGAGGAAGAAGATAACGAACCAAAACCATGGGATGAGTACTTCAATAGTTTGAAATAAAATCATAATATGAAAGACCTTTAACTGGCACAATGTAAAAATGTTGATAAAGGTCTTTTTTATTTTTATTAATTTGGTTTTAATGAGTTTTCTCATTTATAATGGTGGAAAAAGCTTATACGTAAATGGTATAATAGGAATAATTGCTGGTAGCATAAATATATTTGAGGAAGGTTTTTACAATTATGAACACAAATGAAATCAGTGGAAAACGTCAGATGGAGTTTCTGGCGGAGTTTGATTATATCAGAGAGGCAGGAAGTGTAGGAGAGGAAAAAGCAGCAACGATTATTCAGGAAACATTGAATAGTTTTGGTGTGGAGAACCATCTGGAAGAGTTTTGTTTTGAAACTTTTCAGGTAAAAAAGGCGAAGCTTACGATAACGGAACCATATGTAAAAGAATACATCGTAACCGGATATGGAAGATGTGCCAATATAGATGAGAATGGACGGAATGCATCTTTTTTGTATGTGGAGAATGCTGATGAGATCAGCCTCGCAAATGCCAGAGGAAAAATTGTTATGGTAAATGATCCGGTAAGAAAGGAACTGTACCAGAAGCTGGCGAATGCAGGTGTGGCAGGCTTTATCAGCATTGCCGGTTCTCCGCTGGACGAGGGCGTAGATTTGACACCGCGTGCATACAGCTTACCGAAAAATCTGCCAGGTGAAGAGAAAAAAGCAGCCGGGAAAGAAGCGGCAAATTATGACAATAGAATTCCGGGTGTAAGCATTCATTATAAAGATGCTGTCGAATTAGTGACAAGAGGGGCGGCTAAGGCCTGCCTGTCTGTAGAACAGGAGACAGTGGCACGTACATCCCGAAATGTAGTGGCACGAATCAAAGGAACAGATAAAGCAGAGGAGATCCTGACTCTTACTGCACACTATGATTCCGTACCAGAGGGACCTGGTGCTTACGATAATATGTCCGGTGCCGCGATCATCATGGAGCTTTGCAGATATTTCAAAGAGCACAGACCACGCAGAACAATGGAATTCATATGGTTTGGCGCAGAAGAGAAAGGTCTGCTGGGAAGTCAGAATTATATCAAAATTCATGAAAATGAACTTTCGGCACATCGTTTTAACATGAATGTAGATCTTGCCGGACAGCTTGTAGGCGGAACTGTGGCAGGTGTCACCGGTCATGCATCTGTCTGCAGTATACTCACATATATGGCTCATGAAATCGGTATCGGAATGTCAACGAAGAACCAGATATGGGGAAGTGATTCCAATACTTTTGCATGGAAAGGCATTCCTGCCATGACTCTGAACAGAGATGGGTTTGGCATGCATACCCGTCACGATACCATTGCACTGCTGTCAGACTGGTCACTGGAGAGAAGTGCAGTTTTGCTCGGCTATATTGCAGACAGACTGGGAAATATTGAAAGCTTTCCGTTTGAACGGAAAGTGCCGGAAGAATTTATTGCACAGCTTAATGAATATTTTGGGTAATTTACTTTTTATACGCTGTTATTCTGTGGGATTTTGACATATGTATGCCAAAATCCCGCACTTGACAAATTACCGCCAGATTGATACCCTATCACAAGAGCGTTTTTTATGCTATGGAAGAAAAACAATGTGGATGCAAGGGTCGATTACACGCATCTGCATTCTGAAAAGCAACAAGAGGAGATAAAAAATTAATGGATATTATTCAGGCAATTACACAGGAACTGAAAGTGGAGAAATGGCAGGTAGAAGCCGCAGTCAAATTAATTGACGAGGGCAACACCATCCCATTTATTTCCCGATACAGAAAAGAAGCAACAGGTTCTCTTAATGATGAGCAGCTTCGTACTCTTTCAGAGAGACTCACTTATTTAAGAAACCTGGAAGATAAGAAGAATCAGGTATTAAAGAGTATTGAAGATCAGGGCAAACTGACAGAAGAACTGAAGAAACAGATCCTGGATGCACAGACACTGGTAGTAGTAGAGGACTTATACAGACCATACCGCCCGAAACGCCGTACACGTGCGACAATCGCAAAGGAAAAAGGTCTGGAGCCATTGGCAGATATTATCCTTCTGCAGATGACAGATAAACCGGTAGAAGAGGAAGCCAAAGCATATATTTCTGAAGAAAAAGGCGTTAAGAATGTAACTGAGGCATTAAACGGAGCGAAAGATATCATTGCAGAGCGTATTTCTGACGAAGCGGATTATCGTATCTATATCCGTAACCTGACCACAAAGAACGGAAGCATTTCTTCTACAGCAAAGGATGCAGATGCACAGTCAGTATACGAGATGTATTATGAATTCGAAGAGCCAATCAAGAAACTGGCAGGACATCGTATCCTAGCATTAAACCGCGGAGAAAAGGAGAAATTTATCACTGTAAAGGTAAATGCTCCGGAAGAAGATATTCTCCGTTACCTGAACAAGAGAATCATTATAAAAGACAACCCAAATACAACATCAATCCTGAAAACTGTAGTAGAGGATAGCTACAAGCGTCTTATCGGACCTGCAATCGAAAGAGAAATCCGCAGCGACCTCACGGATAAGGCAGAAGACGGTGCAATCCATGTATTTGGCAAGAACCTGGAACAGCTTCTGATGCAGCCTCCAATCGCCGGAAAGGTCGTACTTGGATGGGACCCTGCGTTCCGTACAGGATGTAAGCTGGCTGTTGTAGATGCAACAGGCAAAGTTCTGGACACTACAGTTGTTTATCCGACAGCACCGACAACAGAGAAGAAAATCCGTGCTGCCAAGGATACAGTAGAGGGAATGATCGAGAAATACGGCGTTTCTCTTATTTCAGTAGGAAATGGTACTGCGTGTCGTGAATCTGAGCAGGTAATCGTAGATATGCTCAAAGAAATTCCGGAGAAGAAGGTACAGTACGTGATTACAAATGAAGCAGGTGCATCTGTTTACTCTGCAAGTAAACTTGCTACAGAAGAATTCCCGAACTTTGATGTAGGACAGAGAAGTGCGGCTTCTATCGCAAGACGTGTGCAGGATCCGCTTGCTGAACTTGTAAAAATCGATCCGAAATCTATCGGTGTAGGTCAGTATCAGCATGATATGAATCAGAAGAAACTGGATGAAGCATTAAGCGGTGTCGTAGAAGACAGCGTAAATAAAGTCGGTGTTGATTTAAACACGGCATCGGCATCTCTGTTAGAGTATATTTCCGGTATCAGCAAAGCAATCGCCAAGAATATCGTAGCTTACAGAGAAGAGAACGGACAGTTTACAGACAGAAAAGAACTTCTCAAAGTTGCAAAATTAGGACCGAAAGCATTTGAACAGTGCGCAGGTTTCATGCGTATTTCCGGTGGAAAGAATCCGCTGGATGCGACAAGTGTACATCCTGAGAGTTATGAAGCAGCAGCGGCACTCCTTAAGAAACTTGGATATAAACCAAATGATGTTGTGGCAGGAAATCTGCTTGGACTTTCCCTGCAGGTAAGAGATTACAAAAAGATGGCAAACGAACTGGGAATCGGTGAGATCACACTTCGTGACATCGTGAAAGAACTGGAAAAACCGGCACGTGACCCGCGTGATGATATGCCGAAGCCGATCCTTCGCTCCGATGTACTGGAGATGAAAGACTTAAAAGAAGGAATGGTTCTCAAAGGAACAGTCCGTAATGTTATTGATTTTGGTGCATTCGTAGATATCGGAGTTCATCAGGACGGTCTGGTGCATATTTCCGAGATGACAGAGAGATTTATCAAACATCCTCTCGAAGCAGTAAGTGTAGGAGATATCGTAGATGTACGAGTTATCGGGGTTGATATGAAGAAGAAACGTATCAGCTTATCTATGAAGGGATTAAATAAATAATGTTACTGTTCACTGCGTTCTCAGTAACACGCTTCGCGATGCACAGAATTTATGCTATTCGCATAAATTCGCGCCGTATGTCTCGGGTTTTCTGTGACCTTCGCTCACAAAAAACACCTCGCGGGACATTGCCAGTGAATAGTAACTAAATAATACTGAGAAAAAACAGGGATTGTGCACAGCAGATATAAAAAATCTGCTGGCACAATCCCTGTTTATTCTGTCTCACGATGTGAGGTGAGATGTTCTTCAAGACTGCGGGCAGCGATGCTCTGTGGTCTTTTTACGTTGCGGATCAGACAGATTTTTCGCTCCGGAAGAGGTTCCTCGATAGGAATCTGCACGATTTTGCCCCTCGCGATATGCTCAGCGGCAAGTTCTTCCGGAAAGAATCCGATTCCCAGGTTATGCTGTACCATAGGAAAAATCTGGTCTGTTGTTGCCACTTCCATATCCGGCGAGAAGGGAAGATTATGGCGCATGAAGTACTGCGTATATAATTCCCTTGTACTGGTGCCCGGTGCGATTCCGATCAGGGGGATATCCTGCAAGTCCTGCAGACGGTGTTTTCTGGAGGCAATTTCTGCATATTCCTCTCCGCCGATAAGAATCTCCCGGAAAGAATACAGAGGAACTCTCTGGAGAGGCTTCTTCAGCGCAACAGGAGTAGTGACTACTGCGAAGTCTACCAGTCCGTTTTCCAGAGCCTGGACTGCCTGCGGTGTGGAATGATTGGAAATTCTAAGCTTCACATGTGGATAATGATGGTGAAAAACTTCCAGTTCATTCAGCAGAAACAGGCGCAGTGCGATTTCGCTGGCTCCGATATTGACAAGTCCACTCTCCAGCCCTTTGTCCTTGAGAAGTTCATTTTCACCGGATACAAGCTGTTCTATTGCAATAGAAACGTGTTCAAAAAGACGCTCGCCCTCAATTGTCAGCTGTACTCCACGATTAGAACGGATAAAAAGTTTGCATCCCAGGTCGTTCTCAAGGATATTCATACAGCGGGTGATGTTGGGCTGATTATTTCCCATAACGTCGGCTGCTTTGGAAAAGCTCTTGTACTGAGCTACATAATAAAAAATACGATAATAATCAAGAATCATAATACAGTCGGCTCCTTATGCTATATAAAAATAGAATATCTGATATAGAAAAATAACGTTTGTATATCAATGTGTGAATCAGTATAATACGACTGGGTCAAAAAATCAATATAAAAGTCCTGACAATAGGACGAAGACCGTTACTGAGAACGAAGTGAACAGTAACCGGAGACCAAAAGGAAAGGGAGATTACCGAATATGACAACAGCAAATAAGACAATTAAGATTAATGACGTAGAGGCGGCAAAAAAACTGGTCTGTGCGGCAGTCAGATGTCCATTTGATATTGACATTGTATCTAAAGGAAAAATTTTTATTGATGCCAAATCTATTCTCGGAGTATTAAGCCTTGGTGTGGAAGAACCTCTGGAACTTAAATATGATGGCTATGATGAGGATTTTGAATCAGTGATCGCAGGTCTGGCATGTTAAGATTAAAGAAAGGAATCCGCAGGTGCAGATGACATCTACAAATCTTCTATATATTTATGTGATTATCATTAATGTAGTTACATTTTTTATCTATGGCTTGGATAAAAGCAAGGCAAAAGCCGGACAGTGGCGCATACCGGAAGCGCAGCTGATATTTCTGGCGGTGATCGGAGGATCGGTGGGAGCTCTGGCCGGTATGAAGGTATTTCATCATAAAACAAGAAAGCCGAAATTTAAGACAGGAGTTCCGGTAATACTGATTATTCAACTTATTATTTATTTTTGGTTTTCGGGAAATGAGGGGATTATTCTGCACTTATAGCAATCCTCATAAATAATGCATATTGATTTTAGCTCATCAGAGCGTGAAATCCTGTGTCAGTAAAGCGGATATATTGTCCGCTTTCTTTTTTGTCCGGATTATGACATTGCTATAGGCGGATAAAATTGATTGTTACAGAGAATGAGGTATGTTATGCTACTCTTATATAAGAATTGCGGGGGCTGCAAAGCAGTGAAGTAATTCGTAGATATCAAGTCAGGGGAAAGATGTCTTTTAACCCTGATATCATATGAAAAGATGTCTGTTAAGTGAAAGAAGGGCAAAAAATAATACATGACAGAAATATAAAAAATATAAGAGAGCAGGTGAAAAATATTGGAACAGGAAATTCAGGAGGCAAAAAGTTTATATTACAGCTATAAACAGTATTTTTCAGACTATCTTCCGGATTTGACGAAACTGGGGCTGAAAGTAGTAATGGCATTGCTGGTATTTGTGGGCGGGCGCAAAGTGATCCAGTGGTTTGTTTCTTTCATAAAGAAGTCCATGGAGCGTGCGTCTGTAGACAAAGGTGTGATCCAGTTTACAGGGTCGCTGTTGAGAATTGTACTTTATATTTTGCTGGTATTTAGCATTGCCACTCATTTTGGTGTAAAGGAATCCTCTATTGCGGCACTGCTTGGTACTGCAGGTGTAACGGTAGGTCTTGCATTGCAGGGCGGTCTTGCAAATATTGCAGGCGGGATCATGCTTCTGATCTTCAAACCATTTCAGGTTGGGGATTATATCATTATCGCACAGCAGAATGAGTGTGAAGGAACTGTATACAAAATAGAAATCTGTTATACAACTCTGATTTCCATAGATAACAAACACATTGTAATTCCAAATGGAACGCTGTCCGGCAGCATTATTACAAACGTAACTGCCAGAGATCTTCGTAAGCTGGAGATCAAAGTAGGAATTTCTTATGATTCAGACATTAAGAAAGCAAAAGTAATCCTGGAAGAAATCCTTCATAATGATGAAGATACGAAAGACGACCAGGGAATGGTGGTGTTTGTAGATGAGCTTGGAGAGAGCGCAGTGGTCATGGGCCTGCGTGTGTGGGTGGCTACGGAGAAATACTGGCCTGCCAGGTGGCGGCTTAATGAACTGATCAAAGAAGCATTCGATGCAAACGGAATTGAAATCCCGTACAATCAGCTACAGGTTCATGTGAAGAAACAGATCTGATAATAGCCAAATAATACCAAACAAGAATAAATAATCCTTAATTCATAGTGATTTATACCAATTTCATTGTCAAATATTGGTATAATACCACCAAAATAATATAAAATACGACAAAATAATTGACAATACGACAACAGATTGCTATACTGGAGTCAAGTTAAACAACAAAGTGTTTTTATGAAGATGCAAAGGCGCATGTAAGTAAATGGATTGCTGCACGATTTTTATACATTGCAAAGATGCAAAAATATAAAAACACTTTTTTTGTACCCAAAATTAACTTCGTGATTGTAACTAAGTAACAATGTACAGAAAGAAAAGGAGAGAAAACTATGAAAATGTACAAAAAAGTTATGGCAGCAGCTCTTGCAGGAGTAATGACAGTTTCCATGTCCGCTACAGCATTTGCAGCAGATGATGACGGCTATATTCTCAAAGCCACAAATGAAGATTCCAAATCATCCGACAATGATCTGGTGATCGCAATCGAAGGAAGCGTAAGCTCCATGGACCCGGCAAACATTCCGGATACAAACGCAATCTCCGCTACACGTGGTGTATACGAGACACTGGTTTCTTTTGATGAGAACCAGGAATTAACAGGCAAACTTGCTGAATCATGGGAAGTTTCCGATGACTCTCTTACTTATACTTTCAAGCTTCGTCAGGGTGTTAAATTCCAGGACGGAACAGACTTCAATGCAGCAGCAGTTAAAGCAAACTACGATCGTGTAGTTAACAAAGACAACAACCTTCGTCAGAGAAGAACATTTATCGTAACTAACGAAGACGGATCTGAAACACCTCGTGTAGACAGCATTGAAACACCGGATGATTACACACTGGTTATCAAACTGACACAGGCATGGGCACCATTTATCAACCGTATGACACAGTTCTGTATCATCAGCCCTGCAGCTCTTGAAGAGTATGGCAATGATATCATGAACCATCCATGCGGAACCGGTCCATATGTATGTACAGAATGGGAAGAAGGCGACCACACAAGCTTCGAGCGTAATGATGATTACTGGGGAGACAAACCGGGCGTTGACACTGTAACAATCAAAGAAGTTCCGGAAGCAGGTGCACGTACAGCTATGCTTCAGACTGGTGAAGCAGATTTCATCTATCCTACACCATCTGACCAGATTGAAGCAATCAAAGGAACAGACGATGTAAACATCCTTACAACAGACTCCAACATCATGAGATATGTAACTCTGAACATGGATCTGGAACAGCTTTCTGATGTAAAAGTACGTCAGGCTATGAACTATGCAATCGACAAAGATGCATACATCCAGTTAATGTATTCCGGATACGGAAAACCGGCTACATCCGTAGTTCCATCTATCATCGGTGGATATGAAGAACAGGAAGCTTACACATATGATGTAGACAAAGCAAAAGAACTTATGAAAGAAGCCGGATACGAAGACGGATTCAAACTTACTCTGTGGGGCGATAACACAACACAGGAAATCAAAGGTATGACATTTATTTCCCAGCAGCTTGCTCAGATCGGTATCGAAGTTGACGTTCAGCCAATGGAGCCTGCAACTGTAAGTGACAAGATTTATGTTGACAAAGAAGATGCTGAGATCAATATGTGGTATGTAAACTGGTCTGCATCTGACTTCACAATGGATGGTTCTTTACGTTCCCTGCTTTACAGCACAATGTGCCCTCCGACAAGTGCAAACACAGCATACTTCAATGACGCTGATTTTGATAAAGATATGGACGAAGGTCTTGCAACAGCTAACGAGGAAGAGCAGGCTAAATATTATGGCGATGCTCAGAAGATTGCATGGGAAGCATGCCCATGGTTATTCCTTGGCAATGACCAGATCATCTATTCTACAAAATCTTATCTGTCTGGCGTATATGTATCTCCGGACGGAGCATTTAACTTCGCAAATGCAACTTTAGCACAGTAAGTAATGGGGTTGAGAACAGGCTGCGAAGAACATAAATCTGGCTGTCTGATCTGAAATTGCAGCAATTCCATAAAAATGCTGCCGATACGGCAGTGTGAATACAGGACAAAGATGTTCGAACCGGAGAACTGCCATAAGATTCACTATGGCAGTTCTCTGACTATAAAGCATCAAATATAAATAACAGGTAAGAAAATAATAAGGAGGAAAAATATGGGACGTTATTTAGGTAAACGTTTGGCAAGCACGATCCCGCTGCTTCTGGTTATCTCATTCGTAGTATTTATGTTTATCCATATGATTCCAGGTGATCCGGCAAGACTGGTAGCCGGTCAGGATGCAACAAAGGAAGATGTGGCAGTTGTACGTGAACAGCTGGGACTGGATGAGCCATTACTTGTACAGTATGGTAAATATATGAAAGGTCTTTTTACAGGAGATCTGGGAAGCTCTATCAAAAACGGTAAAACCGTAGTAGAGACAATCGCACCAAGACTGAAACCAACTATCATGCTGACATTCTCATCCATGATATGGGCTGCAATCATCGGTATTGCAATCGGTATCATCGCTGCCGTATTTCATGGCAGAATTCTTGATTATATAGGTATGATCATAGCAATCGCAGGTATATCTGTTCCAAGCTTCTGGTTAGGTCTGGAATTGATTCAGCTTTTTTCAGTAAGCCTGGGATGGCTTCCAACCAGTGGACTGGAAACCTGGAAGAGCTATATTCTTCCATCACTTACAATGGGAGCAGGAATCATGGCCGTACTTGCCAGATTCTCCAGATCTTCCATGCTTGAGACCATGCGTGAGGACTATGTGCGTACTGCACGTGCCAAAGGTCTTTCTGAATCACTGGTTGTTATGCGCCATGCATTTAAGAATTCTCTGATCGAGATCGTAACAGTAGCCGGACTTCAGATCGGTGGTCTCCTTTCCGGATCTGTTATGGCAGAGACGGTATTCTCCATACCCGGACTTGGACGTCTTCTGGTAGACTCCATCCAGATGAGAGATTACAAAGTTGTTCAGGCATTACTTCTGTTCTTTGCTACAGAATATATCCTGATCAACCTGATCGTAGATGTTCTTTATGGCGTGATTAACCCAAGAGTACGTTATGAATAGAGGAGGAGAGAAGATGGCAGATAAGAATACAACATCAAACATTAACCTTGCTGCTGCCGAAGAACTCCCTAAGGCACAGAGCAAGTTCAAAGAATTTATCAAGAAATTCATGAAGAGAAAAACAGCAGTGATTTCTCTGGCATTTATAGTTTTTATTATCTTAATGGCAATCATCGGACCGTATGTAGTTCCGTATGATCCGCAGGCACCGGATTACACAGCTATGATGCAGGGGCCAAGCGCAGCCCACATCTGGGGAACCAATGAATACGGACAGGATGTTTTCTCCCGTCTGATGGTTGGTACCAGACTTTCTCTTACATGTGCGCTGACAGCGACGATCATCGGTACGGCTATCGGTGTTGTTCTCGGACTGATCGCAGGTTTCTACGGCGGAATTATCGATTCCCTGATTATGAGATGCTGTGACGTACTTTTCGCTTTTCCTGATATCCTGCTGGCTATCGCAGTCGTTGCCATCATCGGACAGGGAATGGTAAATGTTATGATCGCGGTTGCGGTATTTACAGTGCCGTCCTTCGCACGAATCATACGAAGCGCTACGATTTCCGTAAAGCAGGCTCCTTATGTAGAGGTTGCCCGTTCCCTGGGATGCTCAAACACAAGAATCCTGTTTGTACATATTTTCCCTGGTACGATCCAGTCCATGATCGTTAACTTTACCATGCGTGTAGGTACTGCGATTCTTGCTGCATCATCCTTAAGCTTCCTGGGATTCGGTGCAAACGTTACAGAGCCTGACTGGGGTTCCATGCTTTCCACAGGACGTAACTATCTGAACACAGCTCCTCATATGGTACTGTTCCCTGGTATTCTGATCTTCCTTACAGTTCTGGCATTCAACCTGCTGGGCGACGGTCTCAGAGATACCCTGGATCCAAAGATGAACTAGGAGGAAGAAACCATGGCAGAAAAATTATTAGAAGTAAAGAATCTCCGTACGGAGTTTAAAAGAGATAAAACATGGGTGACAGCAGTTAATAATGTAAGCTTCTCCATTCAGCCGGGTGAAATTCTTGGTCTGGTAGGAGAGTCCGGATGCGGTAAATCCGTAACTTCCCTCTCCATTATGAAACTTCTGGCACGAAACAGTAAGATTTCCAACGGTGAGATCCTGCTTAATGGCAAGGATCTTCTCAAAGAAGATAAAAAAGGCATGAGAAAGATTAGAGGACGTGAAGTTGCCATGATCTTTCAGGAGCCGATGAACTCTCTGAACCCATGTATGAGAATTGAGAAACAGTTGACAGAAGCAATCCTGCTCCATAACAATTTCTCAAAAGAAGAAGCGCACAACAGAGCATTCGAAGTACTGAAATCAGTAGGTATCCCTGAACCGGATATGACATTAAAGAGTTATCCGCACCAGCTTTCAGGCGGTATGTGTCAGCGTGTTATGATTGCTATGGCAATGTCCTGTGAGCCGGAGCTTCTCATCGCGGACGAGCCGACTACAGCCCTTGACGTTACCATTCAGGCTCAGATTCTCGAACTGATGGAGGACATCAGGGCAAAGAAGAATACAGGTATTCTGATGATCACACATGACCTTGGTGTTGTCGCTGAAATGTGTTCCAGAGTTGTTGTTATGTATGCCGGCCGAATCGTAGAAGAAGCGCCTGTGCAGGAACTTTTTGCAGATCCGAAACATCCATATACACAGGGGCTGATCGGTTCTGTACCGAAACTTGGAAGTGGTGTGGAATCTCTTCCATCCATCCCGGGAAGCGTACCGGATCTGTCCGTAATGCCGAAAGGATGTAAGTTTGCACCGAGATGTAAATATGCAATGGATATCTGTCATCAGCAGGAACCGGAGCTTGCAGATATCAACGAAGCAGGTACCAGAAAATGCAGATGCCATCTGCTCAACAAAACCGGAAAGGAGGCGTAACCTGTGAGCGAGCCGTTATTATCAGTAAAGAATATGAAGAAAACATTCCAGGCAAACGGAGGAATGTTCAGCAAGAAGAAATTTGTCCATGCGGTAAATGACGTATCTTTTGATATTTATCCAGGCGAGACTTTCTCTCTGGTAGGAGAGTCCGGATGTGGTAAATCCACGACAGGTAAACTGATCGATCATCTGATCACACCTGACTCCGGTGAAATCTGGTTTGAGGGAAAAGAAATCTCCAAACTTTCAGAGAAAGAAATGCGCCCGTTACGTTCAGATATCCAGATGGTTTTCCAGGATCCATACGGTTCTCTGAATCCGAGAATGAAAGTTCAGGATCTCATCGGTGAGCCACTTCTGATTCACACAAATATGAGTGCAGGAGAGCGCCTTAAGAAAGTACATGAACTTCTGGGAACAGTAGGCTTAAGCCCATCACACGGAGAACGTTATCCTCATGAATTTTCCGGTGGTCAGCGTCAGCGTATCGGAATTGCCAGAGCACTGACTGTACAGCCAAAGCTTATCATCGCAGATGAGCCGGTATCTGCCCTTGATGTTTCTATCCAGGCGCAGGTATTAAATCTTCTGCAGCAGTTACAGAAAGACTTTAATCTTACCTATCTGTTCATTTCCCATGACCTGAGTGTCGTTGAGATGATTTCAGACAGGATCGGTGTTATGTATCTGGGTACGATCGTAGAGACAGCACCGAAGAAAGAACTTTATGCAAACCCGAGACATCCATATACAAGAGCACTTCTCTCCGCAGTTCCGATCCCGGATCCGGAAGTGAAGAAAGAGCGTATTACTCTGAAAGGTGACCTTCCAAGTCCGAGTAATCCGCCGAGTGGCTGTCTGTTCCACACACGTTGTCCGCATTGTACAGAAAAATGTAAGACACAGGTGCCGACACCTGCTGAAATTGCACCGGGTCATATTGTAAAATGTCATTATCCGGAACTTACAGAATAGGAATTCCGAAATAACAATATCACACCTGGAGATGAACAGTGAAGAAAACAGGATTCACTGAGAGATACAGGTCATTATGAATGGATGAGGAAAGAGGGGCTATGTTTACTGAGGAAAGACAAAGCGCAATAGAGAATTGTCTTCGTGAAAACGGAAAAGTCAAGGTTAAGGAATTGAGTGAAATGTTTCAGGTCACAGAAGACTGTATCCGAAAAGATCTTAAGATTCTTGAAAACGCCGGTAAGTTAAAGAGAACCTACGGCGGTGCAATCCTTTCACAGGATTATCCGCTGAAAAGAGACGTAGTAGACAGACGCCAGTTTAACCTTGACAAAAAGAGAACAATTGCAGCCAAAGCATTTAAACTGATTAAGAATAACGAAACGATTTTCCTTGATATTTCTACCACAAATATCGAACTGGCAAAGCTTCTTGCCACGTCAAATATGCGTGTGGTAGTGGTGAGCAATATGATAGATATCCTGCAGATCCTTGCCACAAATCCGTCTATTACTGCAATCGGTACAGGGGGAACAATGTACCAGACAGTAAACGGATTTATGGGAGCTGCAACGATAGAAGTGATTAAGCAGTATAGCTTTGACCGTGCATTTATAGGAAGCTGCGGTGTGGATATGACTGATTGTGCAATTACTACATTGGGGGTAGAGGACGGATTGACAAAGAAAGCAGCCGTGTACAGCAGCAGACATAAATATGTTGTTATGGAAAGGGATAAATTCTATTTCAACGATTCCTATAAATATGCATACTTTGATGATATCAGCGGAATTGTTACGGATGAATTTCCAGATGATACGATCGTGAGTACACTGGAGAGAGCAGGGGTGAAATTGTTCTGATACAGGTAAGTCTTCGGGGGACTTATCTGATCTGGTTAAATCAGTCAGCAGAATGGATGATCTGTCTGGCTTAAATGAAAAAGATGGAGGCAAGTACGTGAAAGAATATATTTTGGAAGCCTGTGTAGATTCTGTAGAATCTGCTATGGCAGCGGTTGAGGGAGGCGCAGACAGGCTGGAACTCTGCGGCAACCTGATCATCGGCGGAACCACTCCGGGACCGTGGCTTTTTGATGAGATAAGGAAGCGTTCGGATATCAGGATCCATGCCCTGATCCGTCCGCGTTTTGGAGATTTCTGCTATACAGATGCAGAATTTTCCATGGTAAAGCATGCAGTAGAAGATTTCAGGAAAATGGGTGCCGAAGGTGTTGTATTTGGGGTGCTGAAACCGGATGGCACATTAAACATGGAACAGATGAAAGAACTGATGGAGGCGGCAGGGGATATGTCAGTGACCCTTCACAGAGCTTTTGATGTATGCGTGGATCCAATAGAAACAATGGAACAGGCAATCTCACTGGGAATCAATACGATCCTTACTTCAGGCCAGCGCAATGTATGTCTGCAGGGGGCAGATCTGCTGAAGGAACTGGTAGAGAAGAGTCAGGGACGTATCACAATCCAGGCAGGAAGCGGCGTTGGAGCAGAAGTGATCCGCCAGCTCTATCCGCTTACAGGAGTCAGGGCTTATCATATGACAGGAAAGAGAGTCATTGACAGTGAGATGCAGTTTCGCAAGGATGGAGTCAATATGGGACTTCCGATGCTGAGTGAATATGAGATATGGCGTACGGATGTAGATAATATCCGCGCCGCAAAGAAAGTTCTGGAGGAATTATAATGGCAGAACCGAAGATTTTTTTGAAAGGGAACAGGGATCGAATTGAAAAGAGCTACCTGGAGCAGGCGAAGAGCCTGCCCCGGGTTTTTGCGCCTGTAGATGAGAAATTACAGAAATGTACAGAGGAAGTGGCGCTTGCATGTAAATATTTATATGCGTTTATGCCGTACAGCGATATTGGCAATTATCCGTTTGAAGTATTTCTGGACTATGCAGAGAATGGTGTGAATCTCTGGAAAGAGAATCCACAGGTTGCAGATCTTCCGGAAGAAATCTTCCTGAATTATGTGCTGTTTCACAGAGTAAATGAAGAAGAAATTGCTCCTTGCAGAACTTTCTTCCGCACAGAGATTGGAACCAGAACGCAGGGAATGAATTTTAAAGAGGCAGCCCTGGAAGTGAACTACTGGTGCGCCGAAGAAGCAACCTATCACTGTACAGATGACCGTACTTTATCTGCGGTTTCCGTATATCGAAGAGGTAATGGAAGATGTGGTGAGGAGTCTGTATTTACAGTGAATGCCCTGCGAAGTGTGGGCGTTCCGGCGCGCCAGGTGTATGCGCCGAAATGGTCTCATTGTGATGACAATCATGCATGGGTAGAAATCTGGTGTGACGGTGAATGGTATTTCCTTGGAGCATGTGAGCCGGAAGAAATCCTGAATAAAGGATGGTTTACGAATGCTTCTTCCAGAGCGATGATGATTCACTCCCGTGTATTTGACACAAAAATTCCGAACGGAGAAGTGATCGGCAAAGACGGCATGGTTACTATGCTGAATGAATTGAAGAGATATGCTGTTACAAAGGAGATTACAGTATCCGTAAAGGATGAACAGGGAGCTCCGGCTGAGGGCACAGAGGTTTCTTTTGAAGTACTGAATTACTCTGAATATGCACCGATCGCAGAGAAGAAAACAGACAGTAAGGGAACTGCCAGACTGACAACAGGACTTGGAAGTCTGCATATTTCCGCAAGAATGTGTTCTGACGGCGAGTGGTTCTATGCGGAAACAGTTATGAACACTGAGAAAGAAGATAACTGTGAACTTTGTCTGGTACCGCAGGATAAAAGAAATGACGGCGAATCAGAAAAGTGGACAGCAGCAGATATATTTGCTCCTCATGATGCACCTGTAAATACAGACATGCCGACTTTAGAACAGAAGGCGAAGGGAAATAAGCGTCTGGCAGCAGCCAATGCACACAGAGAGCAGAAAGTAAGAAACTGGTCAAATCCGGAATGTGAACGTTTTCTGGAAAAAAAGGTAAACAGGATAGAAGAAGCCATTGCCGCCTCATACAGAGAAGACCTCCTGAGAGTTCTCACAGAGAAAGACAGAACTGACTGTATCAGTGACGTTCTGGAGGAACACCTGGAACTGGCAATTCCATATCATGGTATGATGAAAAAGGATACCTTTGTATCTTATGTGTTAAATCCAAGAGTAGATGATGAAGTTCTTCAGAAATATAGAAGAGAGATTAAGAAGCATTTTTCCAGAACTGAGAAACAGGAGCTGAGAGATGACCCTTCCAGAATCTGGAATCTGATCGAGAAGGCAATTGTTTCCAGACCGGAGAAAGAGCGTTCCAGTGTGATCACAACACCGGCAGGATGCATAAGGACCTGTACAGGAAGCTTCCTGTCAAAGAAAATCCTGTTTGTTGCAATAGCGAGAACCTTTGGAGTAGCGGCAAGACTGAATTCACATGATCGTTCTATGGAATATATGGAAAACGGAAGATTCGTTCCTGTGCTTGCAAGAACAGAGAAGAACTGTACTCTGATTCTGAAAGCAGGAGAGACTGTAAAGTGGAAATATTTCCAGAACTGGAGTATTGCAAAACTGGAGAATGGAAGATATACATCACTGAAACTGGGAGCAGAGAATTTCGAAGATCAGATCCTGAATCTGCCGTTGGAATCCGGAAACTACAGGATTCTTACTTCAAACAGACTTCCAAATGGAAATATGTTTGCAAATGAATATCATTTTGAAATTCAGCCCGGAGAGACAAAGGAGATTGAGCTGGTACTCAGGGAAGCAGATCTGGAGGATATGCTGGAGAATATTTCCATGCCAGATTTTATGCTGAAAACTGAGGATGGTACAGAGTTGAAAGCATCTGACCTTACAGCAGACGGAAAACATATTCTGATGTTTCTGGAAGAAGAGAAAGAGCCTACTGAGCATATCTTAAATGAAATGATGGAGCAGGAAGAGGCTTTCGCAGGATATGCAGAGCAGATTATTTTTGTAGTGAGAAGTAAAGAAGCACTGGAGACACCGACACTGTCCAAAGCACTTGCAAAGTTAAAAAATATTCAGATTTATTATGATGATTTCTCAGAGATTATCAATACTCTGGGAAGGCGTATGTACGTAGATCCGGACAAACTTCCACTGATCATTGTGACGAATGGAAGCCTGAACGGAATTTATGCGACCAGCGGCTACAATGTAGGAACAGGGGATATGTTGTTGAGATTAATGTAATGAAGGATTGTAGGAGAAAAAATTATGTATCAGTTTAACAGAAAAGAATACGAAGAACGTATGAAGTGGTACCAGGATGCGCGTTTCGGAATGTTTATCCACTGGGGATTATATTCTATTCCTGCAAGAGGAGAATGGGTACGCAGTACAGAGGAGATGCCTGAGGAAGAATACCTTCCGTTTATGAAAGAATTTGATGCCAGAGACTATAACCCGAAACAGTGGGCAAAAGAGGCAAAGGCAGCAGGTATGAAATATGTAGTTCTGACTGCGAAACACCATGATGGTTTCTGTTTATTTGACAGTAAATATACAGATTATAAAGTTACCAATACACCTGCAGGAAGAGATCTGATCAAAGAATATGTGGAAGCCCTCCGCGAAGAAGGTCTGAAAGTCGGTCTGTATTTCACCTTACTTGACTGGCATCATCCGGACTATCCTCATTACGGAGACCGCATCCATCCTATGAGAAACCATCCGGAATGCAGTAATGAAAACAGAGATTTTTCTCGTTATATAGAGTATATGTACAATCAGGTGGAAGAGGTCTGCACAAATTATGGAAAAATCGATATTATGTGGTTTGACTTTTCATATGATGATATGCGGGGCGAGAAATGGGGAGCAACAAGACTGATAGATATGGTCCGCAGATTACAGCCGGGAATCATTATTGATAACCGTCTGGAAGTCAGCGGTGAGGGAAGAGGTTCTCTGTATGACTGCAATCCGACACCATATCATGGCGATTTCGTAAGCCCGGAACAGATCATCCCGCCGGAAGGAATCTGCGACAAAGAAGGGAATCCGATGGTATGGGAAGCATGCTTCACCATGAATAATAACTGGGGTTACTGTGCAAATGACCACTATTACAAACCTGCTTCCATGCTGATCAAGAAGCTGGTAGAGTGCGTTTCCAAAGGTGGAAATATGATTTTGAACGTAGGACCTGATGCGAAAGGTAAATTCCCGAAAGAATCCTCTGCGATCCTGGCGGAAATCGGACGCTGGATGGATAAGAACCATGACAGTATCTATGGATGCGCTCCGGCAACAGATATCCCGAAACCGGATTACGGACGTATCACCAGAAATGGAAACAAATATTATGTCCATATTTATGAGAATACATTAGGACCACTGCCGCTGATTGGCTTTGACAAGAATAAGATTGTGAAAGTACGTGCCCTGGATGACGGACATGAAGTGCCGATTTCTACTTTATGGGTGCACAGCGATTATCCGGATATCGCATTTGTTGACCTTGGTCCGGATCCTGTACTGCCGGATTCCGTAGACTATGTGCTGGAAGTGGAGATGGCAGAATAAAAACAGGTGATAAGCCCTAAAAAAATTTATATTTGCTATTATCTTGCTTAAAAGTTTAACCGAATTAAGTAAGTCCCCCTGCGGAGGTTGCAAATATCCGATTGACAAGCCTTTTGTATCAATAGGAATAATTTGCAGACAATATAAAAACGAGTTGCTATATTCTTTGTTTCTGGAATATAGTAACTCGTTTTTTTGGAAAAAAAACAGATACCTTAAATTCTAACAGCGGTTTCTCTTATTAACAAAGTAGTTCAAAATCCCGCCGCCCACAATAATTACAAGAGCAACCGCAACAACTCTCTTAGCAGCTTCCTGTGGCATCTGGCTTTTGGAGCCAATGGATTCTGAGTAGAATGTAAGCGTATAATTAATCTCATGAGGTGCGCCCATTGCAGTGGTATCTGCAATCACAGGCATGCCTTCATCCAGCGCAGTGACAGGAATTTCAAATTCTGAATTTGCTCCCTCTTCATTAACTGGGAGATACTTTTCCCCGTCCACGATCATATAATCATAGTTGGAACTGCTCCACTGAATTTTGGCGGTCACACTGCCATCTTTTACAGTGATAAGAGTCGGAGTAGTAACACTTGCCTTTCCACTTCCTCCCTCTAAGTCCACCTGGATAGAATATTCTCCATCTTCTTTATCAAGAGTCAGAGACTGCGCAGCAGGCACAAAACTCCACATCGACAGACAACAGATCAATGCTGTCAGAAATGCAAAAATCTTTTTCATTTGTTTTTTCCTCACTTAAATTTCAGTAATTTTCATCATCCCACAATTGAAATTAATTGTCAATACTTCGTTGAAAAAGTGGTTGGGCTTTAGTATAATAGGGATATTGTCCGTAAGTTAAATAGAAGACAATAAAAAGGAATATTTCTGATAGAAACATTCAAACAGAGGCTTGAGGTGTAAGATCTTTGAGACAATAAAAAGGAAATTAAAAAAGAAACCATTATACAGGAGGATATAAGAATGAGTGGAATTTTATACGGAGTAGGAGTAGGCCCTGGAGATCCGGAACTTATGACATTAAAGGCAGTACGCCTGATTAAAGAAAATGATATTATTGCAGTCCCGGGAGCAGATGTCCGCGAGACTGTTGCATACAAGATCGCAGTACAGGCAGTTCCGGAACTGGCTGACAAAGAACTTCTTCCAATCTATATGCCTATGACACATGACAAGGCAGAACTGGAACTTAATCACGAAAAAGGTGCCAAAGCCCTTGAAGCAGCTCTGGATACAGGTAAGAATGTTGTATTCCTTACTCTGGGAGATCCGACAATCTATTCTACATTTACATATGTACAGAAGAGAGTAGAAGCAGACGGCTATCAGACAAAACTGGTAAGCGGTATCACTTCCTTCTGCGCAACAGCAGCACGCTTAAATATCCCGCTGACAGAGTGGAACCAGCCGCTTCACGTACAGCCGGCCGTACACCGCCTTGACAGTGAACTGGATCAGCCTGGAACCTATGTACTTATGAAATCCGGCAAGAAGATGAATCAGGTAAAAGAGATTCTTGCAAGAAGTGAACGCGAAGTCCGCATGGTTGAGAACTGTGGTATGCCGGATGAGCATATTTACAACAGTGTGGAAGAAATCCCAGATGACGCCGGATACTATTCCCTTATCATTGCCAAAGAGAAAGCCGAAGAGAAATGATAGAGACAAAAGATCTGACGAAAACCTTTGACAATTTTACAGCAGTGGATTCCCTGAACCTGAAAATTGAAAAAGGTGAGTTTTTTGGTCTTCTCGGACCAAACGGAGCAGGCAAGACAACGACCATCAGTCTGCTCTCGACCCTTCTTCTTCCGACAAAGGGAGAAATCCTCATAGATGGTCAGCAGCTTACGAGAAAGCGCCCGGACCTGAAAAGAAAAATCAGTGTGATCACTCAGGAGTATTCCATGCGCCAGGATATGAATATGGATGAGATCATGGAATACCAGGGGCGTCTTTATTTCATGCCGCGAAAAGAAATCAAGGCAAGAACAGAGGAACTTCTGGAATTCTGCGATCTTATCAAATTCCGCAAGCGTACAGTCCGTAAGCTTTCAGGTGGAATGAAGCGTAAGCTGATGGTCTGTCGCGCACTTCTGACAGAACCGGAAATCCTGCTTCTGGATGAACCGACAGCCGGAATGGATGCTCTTTCCAGAAGACAGATGTGGAATCTTCTGCGAAAACTGAATGAGAAAAATCTGACCATTCTGCTGACCACGCATTACATGGAAGAAGCACAGAGTCTCTGCAATCGTGTGGCATTGATGGACCATGGCAAGCTGGAGGAAGTAAGTACTCCGGCGGCACTTATCGAGAGTCTTGGAGCCTATGCGGTAGATGAGATGACAGCAGATGGAACAAGGAATCACTATTTCCATACACGTCAGGATGCAATCCGGTATCTGGAAAATCTTACAGGGCAGGCTTCACTTCGCGAGACCACACTGGAGGATGTTTTCGTAGAAAGAGCCGGAAAACACCTGATTTCCAAGTAACAGGCGGTTGTTCGCCACTTTTGCTGCGTGGTTTTACACCGGATACTCCTTGGACTTTACGCAAGGAGATTCATATTTTCTGCATCGCATAGCGTGTTACCGGGCACAGAGTGAACAGTTACGAATAAATGAGAATATAAATGAACTTGGAGAAAAGAGTAATGGGAATTATAACAATATTATGGGAGAAGTGGGTAGAATTCCGCAGAGATTTTTACAAGATCACACTGGCAGCCATGATCGCGCCTCTGATGTATCTGGTCGTATTCGGAATGGGAATCCAGACAACTTCTCATGGACAGCCATACCTGAACTTTTTGATTCCGGGTGTGGTATCACTTACAACTATGAATGGAAGCTTCAACGCCATCGCGCAGAACCTGAATGTCCAGAGACTTTATGAGAAAGCCTTTGACCAGGTTATGATCTCACCGACTCCACTGTGGCAGTTTATCGCAGGCCAGATTATCGGAGGAAGTCTGCGTGGACTGTATGCAGGAGGAATTATCCTGCTCCTCACAGCACCAATCGAGACAGGCCTGATCTTCAACGGCTGGTCATTTCTTGTGATGTTCCTCAATGGAGCGGTATTTTCTGCTATCGGAGTGGTAGTATCATTTCTTGCAAAAAATCATGCAGACGTGCCGAGATTTTCCAACTACATTATCATGCCTATGGCATATTTGTGTAACACCTTTTTCTCAACAGAGAAACTTCCGGGATTTGTAGGCAAGTTTGTATCAGCTTTGCCATTATCCCAGACCAGCCATCTGATGAGAAGTATTTCATCAGGTGAGGCGGTGAATTACACCGGTATTGGGATTCTGCTTCTTTATCTGCTGGTGTTTACTGTAGCAGCATCATGGTTTATTTATAAGAAGAAAAACCTGTAATAAGAAGAAAAAAATCTGTAACTGACTGACAAGGAGGAGTCTGTGCTCCTCCTTGATCTGGTTATGCATTATATATCAATGTGAATCTTTGTAAAGAGAAAAAGGGGAATCATTTACTGGCAATGTACGAAAACGTTACTGTTCACTCTGTTCTCAGTAATCCTTTTACCGGTGAATAGCAATGAAATGGTATATTCCAATTATTGACTTTTATTCTTTGAATGATATACTTAAATTATGCATAACCGAGCAGCTGTTTTTGGCATCTGTCCGGTTAAATTTTCACACAGCCATAATAACAGAAGAAAGGGCATACATTATATGAGTAAGCCAAAGATATTAATCGTTGATGATTCACAATTAAACAGAGAGCTCCTTGCCTGTATGCTGGAAGATAACTATGATATCTGTGAAGCTGAAAATGGAGAGCAGGCAGTTGAAATCCTTGAAAGATGCCATAAGGATTTCAAGCTGGTGCTCCTTGACCTGATCATGCCGGTGATGGACGGTTATCAGGTACTTGCTGTTATGAAGGCAAAGCAATGGCTGGATATGTTGCCGGTTATCTGTATTTCATCAGAGACTTCCGGAGATAGCATCCGTCGGGTTTACAGGCTGGGAGCAAGTGATTACTTCTCGCGTCCCTTTGATGCAATGACAGTTTTTCATCGCGTTGAGAGTACGATTGCGCTGCATGACAAGATGACGGGAGATCTGCAGGATGCGATGAAAATGCTATCATCTATTTTTCACAGGATACTCAAGATTAATCTCTCGACAGATACTTATACAGTTATCAGAGGAAAAGACAGTATTGTTTCCATGCCATCAAGTCTCTCTGAAAGTCTTAAAATGATGGCAGATCTTAAATATATTTATGAAGAGGATCAGGAAGAATATCTGAAATTCTGCAGTATGGATAATCTGAGAAAAGAACTTGCAAAAGGCAGAGAACGCATTTCCCTGAACTACAGAACTCTGATAAAACAGGAGTACCGCTGGGTATGTATGGAAGTCATCAGAAGTGCAGAATATAAACCGGATGACCAGATTGCCATGATGTATATCCGGGATATCAATGATGAATATCTGAAACAGCTGGATAAGATCATACGCCATGCAAAAGATGCGTTTGCCTCAGTTACAGTAAATATTTCGGATGGAAGCTGTATTATGGCAAACAGCAGGATTGCTTCACTGGAGCTGAAAGATGTAAATGAACCACTGGATTCTTATATTGAGCGGATCAGTCAGTCTATTCCGCAGAGAGAAGTGAGAACTCAGTACAGAAAGGTGTTTTGTGTAGATAATCTGAGGGAATGTCTGGCACAGGGAAAAGATATGATCCAATGGGAATGTCCTGTGTATGCCGCAAAAGGGATCAGCCTGAGGATGATCAGAACCACAGTTGAGATGGTCCGGAACGTTTCTTATGACAGGCTGGAAGCACTGATCTATTTTTCTGATATTACAGAGAACTATTTTTCAGAGCAGATTCCGCATATGCTGTACAGAAAGAATTTTGACAGAATAGAGATTATTGATGGGCAGAGAGACTGTGTGAGACTGGATCATCCGGGTATCTGTGCCATGGAGATGGTTCTGGCAGAAGAAATCAGTTATTCCGGTTATGTTACTGAAGTTATGAAGAGATTTGTTCCGGATGATGAGAAATCCGTATATGACAAATGTGTGCGTCTTGATACCATTCGGAAAGAACTGCAGGAGAAAGAGAGATATTCTTTCTATGTTCATCAGTTTAATAAGGAAGGGGAGAAATGTTTAAAGAACTATACATTTTTTTACCTCAATAAATTTTTTGACATTATTGTATCTACAGTTGAGGATATTACGGAGAAATTTGAACAGGATATTCTGACGGGCGGATATAACAGACAGGGCTTTATCCGTCATGTGGAACGGATCCTGAAAGAAAGTGAAGACAGAACCGGATATGCGGTTGTATTTTTCGACATTAAGAATTTCAAGGCAGTCAATGAGCTTTTTGGAACAGAAATCGGAGATATGATGCTGCGCAAAGTGTACGAAGATGTCCGAAAATCTGAACTGAAGCCTCTGGTGTCGGCACGTGAAGACGCGGATCATTTTATCTGTCTGGTAGAACGTAAGAATCTCAATCTGGATATGCTTACCGGAATGTGTCAGAAGAAACTTACCCGGGGAGGAAAAACACTTCATTTGTCTGTCAAATGTGGAATTTTTATGCTTGAAAAGAAAAAAATGTCTGTAAATGGAATGATCGACAGGGCAAAGATTGCTCAGAGATATATTACCGATGAGTTTGTCCAGTCATATAAGATTTATGATTCTTCCATGAAGAATACATATATAGATAAAGCGACATTGGCAGGTGAACTGGAGGAAGGGATTGCGAAGGGACAGTTCAAAGTATATTTTCAGCCTGTTGTGGATGTAAAGACTGGAAAGATTGCATCAGCAGAATCTCTGATCCGATGGTTCCATCCGCAAAAGGGATTTATTTCACCGGGTGTATTCATTCCTGCGCTGGAGGATAGCGGACATATTTCCGAATTGGATCTGTATGTGCTGGATTCGGTTAATGAATTTCAGAAGAAACGTTATCAGTCCGATAAGATTACAGTTCCGGTATCAACTAATCTGTCATGGATGGATTTCTATGATGAGAAGATCATGAACTGGCTGGAGAGAAAATGTGCGGATACTTCCATACCGTCCGGTCTGAGCAGAATGGAGATTACAGAAACTTCCTATGCTGCCATTGAAGCAGACAGAAGTGCAACTCTGGAGGCATTAAGAGAAGCAGGGATTCTGCTGCTTCTGGATGATTTTGGAAGCGGATATTCTTCCTTTGGAATGCTCCAGAATTACAACTTTGATATTATGAAAATTGATATGAGTTTTGTGCGGCAGATAGAAACCAATACCAAAACACGCAGTATTATCCGCTTCATCATTGAAATGGCACATACTATGGATATAAAGATTATAGCGGAAGGTGCTGAAACTAAAGAGCAGGTCGAGTTCTTAAGAGATAACGGTTGTGATTATATCCAGGGGTATTATTTTTACAAACCGATGCCGGAGGAAGAGTTTGTGAAACTGCTGGATGCCGGCAGATAACAGTTACATATAATAGTCTCGCGCAAACTGCACAAATTGCTTTACATGGGGTTTCAGAATCCTGTTTTTGCTGTAGACAATATAGAAACTGCGTTTATGAGCAGATTCCTCCAGCGGAAAGACAAGAATCTGCTTTGTCCTCTGCAGGTCAGTGACAGAGCGTGATGAAAGAATAGAGATTCCCAGACCATTAACAATGGACTTTTTAATGCTTTCCAGGTCATTCATGCGGGCGATCACATTCAGATTGCCTGTTGTGATGCCTATGCGATCCAGAAAAAGGTCCATTTCTTTTTTTGTTCCGGAGCCTTTTTCCCTGAGGATAATAGGATCTTTCAGGAAATCATGAAAAATAGCGGGTGTTTCCCTGTCCTTGAGTGCAAGATAGTGATCTGTTACAGGAGTTGCAATGACCAGCTCATCATGGCAGAAAGGAATAAACACGCAGCTCTCATCACGTGTATTCTGGCCTACCAGAGCCAGATCTACAGTTCCGTCCAGTACCCGGCTGATGGATTCTGAACTGTCTGACTGTATGGAGTGAAAATAAACATCAGGATGCGTTTTTCCGAAAGCAGCAAGCAATTCCGGCAAAAGATAAGAAGAAGGAATGGTAGATGCAGCCAGATCTATCATATGTTTGTGGGCACCTGTAAAATTCTCAAGCAGATTATTTCTGATCTCCAGCATACGTACTGCACTGTCATAAAGCTGGTAGCCTTTGGCTGTAATCGTTGTTTTCTTTGTAGTGCGGATGATCAGTTTCATATGCAGTTCATCCTCCAGAGAACGTATATGAGCACTGATCGTAGGCTGAGTCAGATAGAGGCGGCGGGCCGCCTCTGAGAAGCTGCCGTAATCCACGACAGCGACGAATGCTTCTAACTGTTTAAATTCCATTGTGAAAATCTCCTTTTATGTACGAAAACGATGTACGAGGATTGCTATAGTAATGCGGATAATGCATCTAAAGCAATATCCAGTTCCTGCTTTGTATTCTCAGGTCCGAAAGAAAAACGGAGAGTACCCTCCGGGTATGTTCCAAGAGTTTTATGTGCGTTTGGTGCACAGTGAAGGCCGACTCTTGTCATAATTCCATAAGTACTGTCCAGTTCAAAGGCGGCCTGAGCCATGTCCATATGTAAGGTCTGGACGGATACAACTGCACAACGGTTTTCAATATTTTTTTTACCGATAATACGCAGGAATTTTTCGTCAGGATCCAAATTCAGGATACCATCTATAAAGTATTGTGTCAGCATTAATTCATGTTGGCGGATTTCTTCCATGGACTGTTTCTCCAGATCACAGAGTGCGGCATGAAGTCCCAGAATCCCCGGGATATTGGGAGTTCCGGGTTCGAAACGATCCGGAAGAAATGCCGGTACTTCCTCAGAATGAGAGGCGCTTCCTGTTCCGCCGCTGATAAGAGGCTCGATCTGCGCTGCCAGTTTATTGCGGATCAGAAAGCCACCTGTTCCCTGTGGCCCTCTGAGTCCCTTGTGACCTGTAAATGCCAGTGCGTCTATGTGATATTTCTCCATATCAATGTCAATGGTTCCTGCCGTCTGTGCAGTGTCCAGAATAAAAAGAAGTTCATGTTCTTTGCAGAAATTCCCGATTTCCTGTGCAGGCATGACAGTTCCGCATACATTGGAAGCATGAAGACAGACCACAAGCTTAGTCTCAGGACGAAGGAGTGCAGCCGCTTTATCAAGCAGAAGACTGCCGTCAGAAGCGCATGGGATCCTGTCAAAAGAAATTCCATGTTTCTCCAGCTGTACAAGAGGACGCATCACTGCATTATGCTCCATAGCAGTTACAAGTACATGATCGCCGGGTTTCAGAAGTCCTTTCAGAAGAACATTCAGACTGGCAGTGATATTTTCTGTAAAAATAACATTCTTACCCTTTCCGGAAGTAAAGTGAAAGAGTTTCAGAAGCTGTTCTCTTGTCTCAAAAATCTGCTCCTCCACAGAATAAGCTGCCCGGTATCCTCCCCGGTTAACATTCACAGCAGAGCCTGACAGGTAATCATAAACTGTCTGTGCAACAGATGGTGCCTTGGGAAAAGACGTACTTGCCTGATCCAGATATATTTTATTCATAGTAACAAATCCCCCCGATTTTTACATAATTAAAGATTATATGAGAATTGCAGGAGCTGCTTTGCTGCGGAGCAATTCGTAGATATCAAGTTAGGGGCAAAATATTTTTTGACCCTAACATCATTATAGTATAGCACAACTTATAAATGATTTCTATAAATAACTATAAAATACGGCTATAATGAATTAGTGATTTCAGCATAAAAATGATAAAATAGATACAAAGAAATTGTGCTGACAATAAAAAAAGTCAGTGATGTACTCTCACAAAAGCAAGTGCAATAAAGACGCTGAGAGTACATAATGCAAAAGGAGGAAAGAAATAAATGAAAAACGAAAAGGGAACCATAGTTCTGGCAGGAGGCGTGATCGGTCTGATCGCTGCAATTCTGGTGTTTTTTGGAAATCCGGCAAATATGGGCTTCTGTATTGCCTGTTTCCTGAGAGATACCACAGGTGCGCTGGGACTTCATTCAGCGGCAGCAGTTCAGTATATCCGCCCGGAGATCATTGGTCTGGTACTTGGAGCATGTATCATTTCACTTGCTAAGAAAGAATTTCGTCCAAGAGGCGGCTCTGCACCTGTGACCAGATTTACACTTGGCGCATTTGTTATGATCGGATGTCTGATGTTTCTTGGATGTCCTTTCCGTATGATTCTGCGTCTGGCAGGCGGAGACGGAAATGCTCTGTTTGGACTTGTTGGATTTGTAGCCGGTATTCTTACAGGAACTGTTTTCCTGAAGAAAGGTTACACACTGAAACGTTCTTATAAGATGCCGAAGCTGGAAGGCGGTATTTATCCTGCATTCCAGATCGTGATGCTTCTTTTACTGGTAGCTGCACCTGCATTTATCCATTTCACAGAGCCGGAAGGCGGACCTGGAGCAAAACATGCTGCAATCATTATTGCACTGGCAGCAGGAATCATTGTTGGTATCCTGGCTCAGAGAACACGTCTGTGTATGGTCGGCGGTATCCGTGATGCGGTACTTTTCAAAGAATATAAATTACTGTTCGGCTTTGCTGCAATTCTTGTGACAGCATTGGTAATGAATCTGATTCTCGGTGCAGTTACAGGAACATCCTATTTCAATCCGGGATTTGCGGGACAGCCGATTGCACACACAGACGGACTGTGGAACGCACTGGGAATGTATCTGGCAGGCTTTGGATGTATTCTCCTTGGTGGATGCCCGCTTCGTCAGCTGATCCTTGCAGGCGAGGGAAATACAGACTCTGCTGTGACTGTTCTCGGTCTGATGGCAGGTGCTGCTTTTGCCCATAACTTCGGACTGGCATCTTCCGGTGAAGGTCCTACAGCAAATGGAAAAATCGCAGTTATTATTGGGATTGTGGTAGTTGCAGTAATCGCAGCAGTGAACTCCATGAGAAAAGAAGAAGCCTGATTGTCGGAATGCAGACATTATTTCCGCAATTAATACGCTCATTTTGCGGAAAGTATTTTTTTAGACACACTCTAAAAGGAGAGAGACGAATGAAGAAAGTAGATGCAAGAGGTTTATCCTGTCCGGAACCAGTGATCCGTGCAAAGAATGCAATGGAATCCGGAGACAAAGAATATGAGATTCTGGTTGATAACGTAGTTGCAAAAGAGAATGTATCCAGATTTGCAACACATCAGGGATATCAGGTACAGGCAACAGAGCAGGGAGATGATATCCTGCTGAAACTTAAAAAATGATCACATATATAGCAACCTTCTATTCCCATTATGGAGCTATCCAGTTTCGAAGAAACTGCCAGGCAATGAATCTGAGTGCAGAAGTCATGCCGGTCCCAAGAGATTTAAGCTCCTCCTGCGGAACCTGTGTAAGATTTCATACAGAAGCGGACTTCCCGGAGAAAACAGAGGAAGTCGAACAGATTGTCAGAGTAGAACCGCAGGGATATGTTGGGATTTATCATGCGGATGAAGAATAAAAGTATCATTCAGTTCATCCTTTGAATAACTGCGCGTCGCATTCTCGTTATTTTCCAATGATGAGAGTCAGACGCGCAATTTTGTTTCAATCTGGGAAATAACTATACCATTCGCTTGTCTGCGAATCCGACTACACAGGTATAAAAGCCTCAGTTAGGGTCATTGATATCTACGAATTGCTCCGTTGCAAAGCAGCTTCCGCAATTCTCATATCATAATATAAAAACGGAAGTTTACTTAAAAACATATATATGGTATAAACATTTTATAGAAAAGGATATCTTTAACACGATTGTATGAATCTATAAAATATCGTAAAGCAGGAGGCGTTAAAATGATCAGACTTCAGGATATTGCAGATATGGCGGGGGTGAGCCGGACTACGGTTTCCAATGTAATCAATGGAAATACCAAGAGAGTGTCTCAGGAAACCATAGATAAGATTACCCGTATTCTGAAAGAACAGAATTATGTTCCACATATGGGATCTGTGATGTTGTCAGGTCATGGCTCCAGAATCATCGGAGTAGTGCTTGGATTTGCCACTGCCCATGGAATGCAGTCTCTGCAGGATTCCTTTGTGGGAGAGCTGATCGGAACCATACAGACAGAAGCAGAACGGAAAGGTTATTTCGTCATGCTTATCGGCGGAGAAAAAATTGAAGATGTAGTAGATATGGCTTCCAGGTGGAATGTTGAGGGTCTGATCATTCTGGGATACGATGAGGAACGATACAGACAGCTGTCCAGAAAACTGAACAAGAAGATGATATTGATCGATGCATATCCGGAAGGGGAATACACCTTCCAGAATGTAGGAATTGACGATTATTCCGGTGGATATCAGGTTGGAGAATACCTGTATTCCTGTGGATACCACAGGGCATTGTTTATCGCAGAGACAGATAAGGACAGTGATTCCCGCAGATGGAACGGATTCAAACAGGCTATGGAAAAGCAGGGCGGTTTCTGCAGCAAATCCCGTCTGATCGTAGTTCCGGGGGAGAAGAGACAGCGCCTCAGCAGGTATGAAGAGCTGCTTCCCCGTTTCCTTGAAGTAAAGGCACTGGCGTTTTCTTCGGATTACGGAGCGATTGAGGCTATGAACTATTTCTTTGATCATGGGATTAAGGTTCCGGATCAGATTTCCATAGTAGGTTATGATGACAGTATTTATGCGGAGTTTGTCCGTCCTAGGCTGACTACGGTTCATCAGGATATCCACCAGAAGGGCGTGATCTCCCTGCGTCGTCTGCACCGGATGATAGAGGGAGAAACTTTAAAAGAAATGAATATCAAGAGCCCGGTGCGGCTGATAAAAAGAGAGTCTGTGAAAGAATAGCAGGCTCTCTTTTACAATTTACAGAACTTATCCGGTTGGGTTAACAGTGTAAAAACATACTGATTATTGTATGATATGCACAAAAATAGATTGCGAATTTTGTGTGAAATTCAAGTTTCCCGAGAAACCTGTTGATTTTTACAGACAGACTGCGTTATGATAAAGTCACCAAAGGAAAATAGAGGTTGCGCAGCCTTCGTAGTTAATGAAATAAAAAGAAAATTAAATTATGGAGGAGAAAAAATGTATAAAAAAATAATAAGCACATTGGTAATTGGTACTTTGCTTGCCGGCACATTAACAGGATGCGGCGGTTCGTCTGACACAGGTTCCTCAGCGAAAAGCTCAGGTAAAACAGAACTGGAACTTTTTTCCACAAAACCTGAGAACAAGGATACGATTCAGAAACTGGTAGACAAATATAATGAAAGCCATGACGATGTGACAGTAAAGGTTACTGCTCCGCCGGATGCAGGAACAGTATTAAAGACCAGAATGGCAAAGAATGATATGCCTGACATTGTAGCAATGGGCGGCGATAACAACTACACTGAGGTTGAGGGTGCAGGTATGCTGCTTGACCTGGGTGATCAGGATTATATCAAGGATGTACAGGAAGCCTATATTGACATGGTTTACGATGTAAATAAGGACAAAGAAGAGACAATATATGGTGTTCCATTTGCTACAAATGCTTCCGGTGTCATCTACAATACAGAGAAATTCGATGAGCTTGGACTGGAAGTTCCGAAGACCTGGGATGAGTTTATAGATCTTCTTCAGAAAATCCAGGATGCAGGTGAGCAGCCATTACTGATGACTTACAAAGATGCATGGACAGCAAATGCACCATGGAATTCAATAGCAGCAGACCTTGCACCGGAGAGCTTCGCAGATGACCGCAAAGCAGGCAAGACAACATTTGTGGGAACTCATGAGGAGATTACAGAGAAATATCTGACACTTCTTGATTATGCACAGGATGATTTCATGGGACTTAGCTATGATGACGGAAACAAGAAATTTGCCAACGGTGACGCTGTAATGATCATCAACGGAAACTGGGCAATCAGCCAGTACCGTAATGCTAACCCGGATGTAAAAATAAACATGTTTGCAATTCCGTCTTCCAATGATGAATCCCAGAATAAGGTTACCTCAGGTGTGGATGTGCTTCTGGGCGTAAGCAAGAGCAGTTCCAATGTAGATGCAGCTAAAGATTTTGTTTCCTTTATGATGGAAAAAGAAAATGTACAGACTTATATTGATGAGCAGTTCTCATTCTCCGCATTAAAGGGTGTAGAGCAGAGTGATGAAGCAGTATCAGGTGTACAGGAAGACATCAGCAATGGTAAAGTTGCCAACTTTGAAGACCACTACTACCCATCAGGATTTAATATGTCTGTACTGCTTACTGAACTTAGTTTAAATCGTGCAAATGGAATGGATGATAAGGAAAACATCGAACAGTTCCTGAAACAGTGTGACGAAAAATATGATGTTGCGAATGTAGATTAAGTGAGGGGATGAGCCTATGAAGAAAGCAGCGAATCGTAAAAGACCTGCTGTCAATAAAGTTTACTATATTTATGTTGGTATTCTTGCAGTATTATTTTTCATCTTCCATACAATTCCTTTCCTGAAAGGTGTATTCTACAGCTTTACTGACTGGAGAGGATATGGAGACTGGAATTTCGTAGGGCTGCGTAATTACCTGCATATGTTTGTAGATGCAGATACAGGAAATGCCTACATTTTCACCTTTAAATTTGCTGTGATCACTACGATCCTGGTTAATGTGATCAGCCTTGTGCTCGCATGCGCATTAAATGCAAAGATTAAATTCAAAAATACCATTAAAGCATTTTATTTCCTGCCGTATATGCTGGGAAGTCTGATCGTGGGATTTATCTTCAACTATATTTTTGCAAACCTGGTTCCGGAGCTTGGAAAAGCTCTGGGAATCAAGGCTCTCAGTGTGAATATTCTGGGTACTAACAATGCGATGTGGGGAATCATTGCAGTATCTCTGTGGATCGGATGTGCATTCAATACACTGATCTATATTGCAGGACTCCAGTCTATTGATACAGATGTATATGAAGCTGCTGACCTGGACGGAGCTACAGGATTCAAGCGGTTCAGCAAGATCACTTTCCCTCTTCTGGCACCGTCCTTTACCATTAATATGGTGCTCTCGGCCAAAGGTTACCTGATGGTTTACGATCAGATCATGGCCATGACAGATGGTGGACCCGGAACAGCAACTACTTCCATTGCAGTCCTGATCTATAAGAAGGGATTCGGCGGAGGACAGTTCGCCTACCAGTCAGCTAATGCAGTTGTGCTTTTCATTGTAGTTGTGCTAATCTCTGTGTTACAGCTGCGTATACTTGAGAAGAGAGAGGAGAAGTTAGGATGAAACAGGGTGTAGCGAAGGTAAAAGAACGTTACAACTGGCCTGTAACGATTCTTCTTATTATAGGAATTGTGCTGATTATTCTTTTGCCTCTGTATATGGCACTGATGATCGCAATCAAGGATCCGTCTGACATGAATAACATACTGGCATTACCCAAAAAGCTGCGTCTGCAGAACTTCGTAGATGCCTGGGTGATGACAAATTTTCCACAGAAATTTTTTAACACTGCATTTATTACAGTGATCAACCTGTTCTTTACATTGATCACAAATTCTTTTGCAGCATATGCAATAACCAGAAACAGGAAAAAGAGTAAATTCTTTTCTATTATGTACTATTACTTTATCAGTGCTATGTTTATCCCATTCCAGGTAATCATGCTTCCATTGGTTGTACAGGCGAATGCCTTCCATCTGGATAATATTTACGGTATTACTTTTTTGTACATTATCTTCGGTCTGCCTATGAACACTTTCCTTTATACAGGTGCGATCAAGGCGATACCGGAAGCACTGGATGAAGCAGCAATGATCGATGGTGCCAACCCCATCCAGATTTTCAGCCGGGTCATTTTCCCGGTATTAAAACCAACTACAGCAACAGTAGCAATCCTTTCCTTTATGTGGACATGGAACGACTTCAGTATGCCACTGGTACTCTTAAGTGATGAGAGCCAGCAGACCTTACAGCTTGCACAGTATGTATTCAAGAGCCAGTTCTCTGTAGACTATAATCTGGCATTTGCCTCTTATCTGCTCGTACTGGCACCTGTACTGATCGTATATATCTTCTGTCAGAAATGGATCATGAACGGTGTTGTTGCCGGTGCAGTAAAGTAACACATCAATAAACTTGAGAAATGCAAACAGGAGGCTTACGTTTATGAAGAAAACCTGGTGGAAAGAAAGTGTTGTTTACCAGATCTACCCCAAAAGCTTTAAAGACAGTAATGGAGACGGAATCGGAGATATCAGAGGAATTATTGAGAAGCTTGACTATTTGAAAGAGTTAGGTGTGAATGTTCTCTGGATTTCTCCTATGCTGGAGTCTCCTCAGGATGATAACGGCTATGATATTTCTGATTACAGAAAGATATACAAAGATTACGGAACCATGGAGGATTATGAAACTCTCCTTGCAGAAGCGCACAAAAGAGGAATCAAGATTCTCATGGATCTGGTTGTAAACCATACTTCCGATGAGCATTCCTGGTTCGTCGAGAGTCGTAAATCCAAAGATAATCCTTACCGTGACTATTATATCTGGAGAAATCCGGTGAATGGTAAGGAACCAAATAACTGGGGCGGAGTATTCGGAGGTTCAGCCTGGGAATATGACGCACAGACAGATATGTACTATCTTCATCTGTTCTCCAAGAAACAGCCGGATCTGAACTGGGAGAACGAGAAGGTTCGCCGGGAAGTTTATGATATGATGAACTTCTGGTGTGAAAAGGGAATCGATGGTTTCCGTATGGACGTTATCAGCATGATTTCCAAAGATCAGAAATTTCCTGACGGAGAGATGAATAACGGATTGTATGGCGATTTCGGTCCGTATAGTGTTCATGGTCCAAGAATCCACGAATTCCTGCATGAAATGAATCAGGAAGTTCTTTCCAAATATGATGTGATGACTGTGGGGGAAACCTCAGGAGTTACCATTGAGGAAGCACAGAAATACGCAGGTGATGACAGAGAAGAACTGAATATGGTATTCCAGTTTGAGCATGTAGAAATCGGTGGTGGTGATTATGGCAAATGGACCACAGAACGGTATGATTTCAAAGAGTTCAAGAAGAACATGATCAAATGGCAGGAAGAACTGGCAGGAAAAGCATGGAACAGCCTTTTCCTTGGAAACCATGATCAGCCAAGAAGTGTATCTAGATTCGGAAATGACAATCCTGCTTACCGCGATATTTCAGCCAAGATGCTGGCGACCTGCCTTCATATGATGCAGGGAACCCCTTATGTTTATCAGGGTGAAGAGCTTGGAATGACTAATGTCTATTTTGATAAGCTGGAGGACTACCGTGATATCGAGAGCCTTCATTATTTCACTGAGCTGACAGAGACAGGCAGACTGACACCGGAGTATATGATGAAATGTTTGATGCTCAGAAGCCGCGATAATGCCAGAACACCAATGCAGTGGGATACTTCCGCAGGTGCAGGTTTCACTACAGGGAAACCATGGATCAAGGTAAACCCAAATTACCGGCAGATCAATGCGGCAGATCAGTTAAAAGATCCGGACTCTGTTTTCCATTATTATCAGAAACTGATCCGTCTGCGTAAAGAAATGGATATCATCGTATACGGAGAATTTGAGGCTCTGTACCGTGATCATGACCAGATCTTTGCTTACATAAGAAAGCTTGAATCAGAGAAGCTGCTCACAGTATGTAATTTCAGTGCACAGGAAGCGGAAATGGAACTTCCGGAAACATTCACAGAAGGAGCTCAGTGCCTGATTACGAACATGGGAAGAAAAGTATTTGACAGGAAAATCATCCTGAATCCATATGAGGCATTTGTACTTTACAGAAAATAGAATAGTCTGAAAAAATACCCTTTCGTATAATATGACGAAAGGGTATTTTGTATGTATTACTCCTGTGAAGGCATGTCTTCACTAAGTTTCAGCAGTGCTTCAGCAAGATTGGAGTCCAGGATCAGCACATCCACCAGCCCGCCCTTTAAAGCGCTTAACACAGCATTTGCCGTCTGGGAAGGATTGAGGTAATTGATCAAAGAATATATGGGTGAGATCGTTAAACTGGTAGTGATCCGACACATTTTTGCGGCAGTCTGTGCAGTATTTTTCTTCTTTGTATTACCATTTGATCTGGTAATCAGACAGACCCTTGTTTTACTGTGCTTTGCTCCTATGAGTGCAGTTGCACCTGCCTATACAGGAATGTGTGGAGGAGATGAAGGAATGGCAAGCTGTGCGAACAGCGTGACGATTCTTTGCAGCCTTGTAGTGATCACGGCATTGCTGGCGATCATGGGATTGTATTAAGTGGTAATTAATGATACATAATGTGAACGGTGTATGGAATAATACCTCTTTTGAGTGAGTAAAAAAATTTATGGAGTGCGAGAAATGACTCTTGACGTTTTTGGAAAATTGCGGTATAGTGCTCGTTACTATTTCAAAATTCATAGTAGGTACGTAATCATTTGGCGTTTTGTTATTCTGTGAAAACGTTGGATTTTTACGTAATTTTACAAAAAAGGAGACGACTTGGAAATGACATTTTATCAGGAACTACAGTTGAGTTCCGTTGGTTCTAAGCAGCTTATTAAGAACACAACGGATCCAAAAGAAAAAAGACGTCACATATTAATTTATAACTTCAAAGTATATCTGGTCATGGCGTTCTGTGTTGCGGTGGTGAGCCTGTACAGTAAACTCACAGGAAGCAATAACAGTGTAGTCGGGGTTACAGTTCTGCTGGCGGTTCTCGTATTGCGACAGGCGGACTTCGGAATCAGGACAACACATGGGTTGATTTCCATTGCAGGAATCTTTGGAATTCTTATGGCGGGGCCAAGACTGGCAAATATGGCAGCACCACATCCATTTGCCGCATTTCTTGTCAATGTGGTCTGCATTCTGCTTCTGATGATTCTTGGATGCCACAATGTGATCATGTATAATCATTCTACATTTGTACTGGGCTATTTACTCCTTCTGGGATATGATGTGACCGGGCAGGAATATGCGTTACGCATCGCAGGACTTTTCATAGGAATGCTGATATGCATGGCGATTTTTTACAAAAATCAGAAGAACAGACCATATAGAAGAACTTTCCTTGACCTGTTTCGTGAGTTTGACATCCGTTCAGCAAGGAGCAGATGGTATCTGAAACTGACACTGATTGTGTCCAGTGCTATGTTATTTATGAATCTTCTGGGACTGCCGAGAGCCATGTGGGCAGGAATCGCCTGCATGTCCGTATGCCTGCCATTTACAGAAGACTGTGCGTCCAGAGCCGGTAACAGAGGGCTGTTCAACATTGTAGGATGCCTGCTCTTTATTGTCCTGTATCTGGCACTTCCGGAATCCATGTATCCGTATATCGGAATGATTGGTGGAATCGGAGTCGGATATTCCGCAGGATATGCATGGCAGACTGCATTTAACACTTTCGGAGCACTCTCTATCGCAGCAGGACTTTTCGGAATGCCTGCGGCAGTGGCACTTCGTATTGGCGCGAATGTGTTTGGCGCGGCTTATACGTTGATCTGCAATAAGGTAGTGGATAAGATTGCAGAGAGGATCTATATGAGAAAGAATATTACTGCATAAGGGGAAAACTATTTCTCTGATGATGAAAAAGCAGGACTGTTGAGTACAGTTCCTGCTTTTTTTGCAGGAAAGATAAATATACACTGCCAGTGAATAAAAGAAGTAAAAAATAAAGTTATAATAAAAAAGGAAGAAAAAGAAAATAATCAAACCACCAGTTGAACTGGTGGTGCATGACTTAGAATTACAAAGAGTGGAGAGAACATTACAGAAACTTTGATAGAATCAAGAGAACTTGGCGCAAATGAGAATTATACAGAATTCGATAATAAAATAGAACTGTTTGCACCCGATGAGATTCCAACGGACAATACGACTCCTTCTTACAATGTACACTCCGGTAAAAAATCTGAAAATTGTATTGAAATGAATATACTTATGTAGTATAATCAAACGCAGATAAAAGAAAATTCTTCGGGGTTGTGGTGATCAGCATTAGCTGAGATTCCCTACCGGCGGTTATAGTCCGCGACCCGCTTAGCTTAGGCGGCTGATCTGGTGAAACTCCAGAACCGACAGTATAGTCTGGATGAGAGAAGAACACGCGATATTTTTACCATACGTGCTCATTACCCTGGATGATTTATCCAGGGTTTTTTATATGGTGAAATTTTCTATGAGATATGACAGTTTTGCCATGTAAAGAAGCTTGTGGAATTTTCTTTTAAACAGGATATGCAGCGAATAAAACTTTATATCCATAAAGAATAATTTCAAAGGAGAGAAACAGTATGAGTGAACAGGTATTAAGAAATGGAAACGCAATGGCAAGGAGTAAGACAAGGACTATCACACAGATAGCCATGCTTGGCGCTATCGCAGGAATTCTGATGAATCTGGAGTTTCCGCTTCCGTTCCTGGCACCGACATTTTATCAGTTGGATTTCTCTGAGATCCCTGTACTGGTTGGCTCTTTCGCAATGGGACCGATTGCAGGTGTTCTGATCGAGCTGGTGAAGATTCTGGTGCATCTTGTAACAAAGGGATCTATGACAGCAGGAGTCGGTGACGTGGCAAACTTCATCTTCGGATGTACATTCGCAGTTCCGGCAGGATTAATTTACCGCTACAAATCCGTCAAGAGCAGAAAACACGCAGTTGTAGGAATGGCAGTCGGAACAGTTCTGACAGCAATAGTTGCATGCTTTATTAATGCATTTGTTTTACTTCCGGCTTATGGAAAAGCTTTTGGAATGCCAATCGAAGCATTCATCGAAATGGGTGGCGCAGTACACAGCTCTGTAAACAGTCTGCTTTCATTTGCAGCACTGATCATCTTCCCATTCAACTTATTTAAATATGCACTGACATCCCTGGTTGTATTTCTGATCTACAAGAGAATCCGTGTGGTTCTTAAAGGGGATTGAGAAATAAAAACAGACAACAGATAGAATATTAAATAGAAAAGATCAGCCGTATGATGAAGAATCTGCGGCTGTTTTTCATGCCTGAGCACAGAAAAACAATCCTCGAAATTGTTGGAGAGACTTAAAAAAGGCATGATAATATGGTAAGATAAAACAGACAGAATAGAAATAAAAAAGTTAGTAGAAGTTATAAAAAATGAAGGAAGAATCCTTTATGAAAAATAAATAATGCGAATGCAGAAGAAAGGAAATAGCAACAATGGGACAGATACATGATATTGAAAAATTAAAAATCAAGACAGGCAAAAACACTCCGGAGAATTGACTTATGAGTACATTAAATATTCTTCTTAATCAGATCGGAATGTTTGTCATCTACATTCTGGCAGGCATCATTCTGATCCGGACACATGTGCTGAACCGGGAAAATATGGAAGTCGTTTCCAGACTTGTGATCAAACTGGCACTGCCAGTCATGATTTTTACAAATACGGTAAATGGAGTGGATAAGCAAATGCTTTTCCACTCCCTGCCGATTCTCGGAATCGCATTCTTTATGTATATCTGTCTGTTTGGACTCAGCTTTCTTTCAGGAAAAATACTGCACCTGCAAGGTGACCACCAACAGCTTTATTCTGCTATGAGCGCTTTTGGAAATATTGGATTTATGGGAATTCCCATTGTCACAAGTATCTTTCCGGAAAGAGGAATGCTGTATATCTCGGTATTTACCATGATAGACCAGCTGATGCTGTGGACAGTCGGGGTAAGGCTAACCTCGAAGGCAGTGGATATAGTGGAAACTACCTCAAAAAAATCATCACAATGTGGAAAAAATATTGGTGCTGTAAAGCATTCTGCATTTGACTTTAAAAAGCTGATTAACCCGGTAACAGTTGCAATCGTATTGGCATTATTCTGCATTCTTACAGGCCTTACATTACCAGAGATTCTGAACACAGCTTTCTCAAAAATCGGAGCAACAGCCACTCCTCTGGCAATGATTTATCTTGGCGGAGTCTTTGCATGTATGGATGTAAAAAAATACATTTGCAAACTGGACTATTATGGAATCGTCGCAATCAAAATGCTGATTTTTCCGGTGCTGTTTTATCTGATACTGGGGTTACTTCCAATATCGGCAGAAATCCGTATGACCATGACACTCACATCCGCTATGCCGGTAATGTCATCAGTAGTTATGATGGCAAATACATACGGCACAGACGGCGACTATGCCATGGGTGGAATCCTGGTGACGACAGTCTGCTCGATCGTGACGTTACCGTTTGTATACTGGGTGCTGCAGTTTATCTGAAACAGGAGCAAAAACAATGAATGAGCGTAAACAAAGTTTACGAAAAGAAATAGTCCGGCTGCCCGCAGTCTATTCTTTAACTGCTTATTGCTCTTCGCAACCCCCGCAGGGGACTTACTTGATTCGGTTAAATTTGGGCATATAGAATTTGAAAAAAGTTCTGTATGCTCTTTTTATTTGGATGAAAATCTGATATACTTACATGAGTTAGACTAAACTAACTAACAAACTGGATTTTTGATCCAATACTATTTAACAAAATCAGAGTTATTTGTATGATTGGTGGAGAATAGGAACAATTACTTATCTTAGGCATACAAATAGAACAGGAGGAGTAGACAGATGAATATAAATGTATTTTACGGAATCCTGATTCCTTTTATCGGAACTTCAGCAGGAGCAGCCTGCGTATTTTTTATGAAAAGGAATCTGAATGAACAAGTACAGAGAGCACTTACCGGCTTTGCGGCCGGGGTCATGGTGGCAGCTTCAGTGTGGAGTCTGCTGATTCCATCAATCGAGCAGTCTGCAGACATGGGAAAGTTTTCTTTTATCCCGGCAGCAGTGGGATTCTGGATTGGAGTGCTCTTTTTGCTCTTGCTGGATCACATGATCCCGCACCTTCACCAGAACAGTGACAAGGCAGAAGGTCCAAAGAGCAGACTTCAGAGAACTACTATGCTGGTTCTGGCTGTAACTTTACACAATATTCCGGAAGGAATGGCGGTAGGAGTGGTCTATGCCGGATATCTGACCGGAAATACGAAGATTACCGTGATGGGGGCCATGGCGCTCTCTATTGGAATCGCTATTCAGAATTTCCCGGAAGGCGCGATTATTTCCATGCCATTGCGCTCGGAAGGAATGGGAAAAGGCAGAGCGTTTGCAGGTGGTGTGTTATCCGGAATCGTAGAACCAATAGGTGCGGTACTTACGATCCTGGCGGCAGGACTTATTGTTCCGGCGTTACCATATCTGCTTAGCTTTGCAGCGGGAGCAATGTTCTACGTAGTAGTAGAAGAACTCATCCCCGAAATGTCAGCAGGGGAACATTCCAATATTGGAACGATTTTCTTCGCAGTAGGATTTTCACTGATGATGGTGCTTGATGTGGCATTGGGGTGATACAAGTAAGTCCCCTGCTTCAATTGAGAATATTCGATTGACTTTCTTAAAATGGTTGTGATAGCGTTTTTGTATCTGATTGCAAAGATAAAAAAGTCTCAGCGTAATATGCTGGAAACATTCTTCTGGTAGGTATTAATTATTCGAAAAAAGATAAAGAACATCAGTGTATGATAGAAAAAATTAAGAAGTAATACATTTGATTGGAAACAGATGCACTGGGACCTGGCGGTGTGTGGATCGGTATTGCACCGATGCAGAATCGTTTTGATGAGACGAGAATCCATTTTGTAGAAAAATAAAACAGCTGTCTGATATAAATCAGGCAGCTGTTTTACTCTTAAGAGAGAGTCTGACGGTAGCAGAGGGAGAAGATTCTGCTGGGGAATGGCGGGAATCTGTTCTGTACAGATATAAAATTCCGCCAAAGAAACCAAAAATCAGTCCGGTATATCCACCGGCACAAAGGATAACAGTCAGTTTGGTAATAGCAGACATTCCGCCAATTATAGAGATGAAAAATCCTGCCAGAAGTCCGAGTGTTGTCCATTCAATAAGTGAAACTGCCAGAAAAGCGGCAGAAGCATGTGACTTTTTTACCTGATGATTAATAGAATTCCATAATGTCTGATACATAATCATTCCTCTTTTCTTATATCTGTGATGTAATGCTTGGTCAGATTGGAAACTTCCTTTTGGGAGTATCAATATCCAGTTGACATATAGTAACAATGTAAGCTTACATATTATTTTATTTCTCATTTCTTTATCTCCTATTATAGGAATGCTTTGTAAAATACACATGCGCGATAATGAAAAATTTGTGTAAAATTTTAATTTTCCCGGTACAGATGCTTATGGTTACAGTGGGAATTGGAACAGGAGTAGGAACAAATGCACTTCTTGCCAGAACACTGGGACAGGGAAACAGTAAAAAGGCCGCAAAGGTAGCAGGCAACAGTCTGTTTCTTGGAATTATTATGATGCTATAAAAAGTTGTATATTTTTTATGGCAATTAATTAATATTTTCGGGGCGCAATCATTGCCGATGCCAGAATAGATGGGGATAAGTAAGACAAATATTGCCTGTCTTTGATTTATGCCTTATAATAAGAAGCAAAGGAAAATCAAAATAAATGCGGAGGTGAAATCGGAATGGGAAATTATTTAAATCCAGATATAAATAATTTCATGGAAGTAGTAAATTCCAGCATATACGTAGATAAAACAGAGCTTTTAGAATATCTGAATTCGATTGCTCAGACAACACAAAAGTATATTTGCATTAGCCGTCCACGCCGTTTTGGAAAATCTATTACAGCTAACATGATCGCTGCCTATTACAATTGCGAGGCTGATTCAAAAGAACTCTTTTCAAGATTCAAAATTGCATCATGTGAGAGTTTTAAAAAATATTTAAACAAATATGATACGATATTTCTCAATATGCAGGAATTTTTAAGCCAGAGCGATACAGTAGAAGAAATGATTGCGCTGATTAGGAAAAGTGTGATCTGGGATCTGTTGGAAAAGTATCCGGATTTTCGATATTTTGATGAGACCAATCTGATGAGAACTATGCAGGATGTTTATAATAAAACAAAAAGGCAGTTTGTCGTAGTTATTGATGAATGGGATTGCATTTTCAGAGAATATAAAACAGACCGGGAAGCACAGGAAAAGTATCTGGATTTTTTAAGAGATTTACTGAAAGATAAAGGCTATCTTGCCCTTGTATATATGACTGGGATTCTTCCGATTAAGAAATATGGAACACATTCTGCATTGAATATGTTTGATGAATTTTCGATGATCGATCCGGGACCACTTGCGGAGTATGTAGGATTTACAGAGGAAGAAGTAAGGAATCTATGTAAAACATACAACATGGATATGCAGGAAGTGAAAAGTTGGTATGACGGATATTCTTTTGAAAAAGCTCCGTCTATTTACAGTCCACGCTCTGTGGTGAGCTGCATGAGGTTTAGAAAAATAGGGAATTACTGGAACCAGACAGAGACATTTGAAGCTTTGCAAGTATACATTGACATGAATTTTGAAGGCTTAAAAGATGATATTCTAAGTATGATCGCAGGAGAAAGCGTTCCGGTAAATACAGGAAGCTTTGCAAATGATATGGCAACATTTCGTACAGAAGATGATGTTCTTACTTTATTAATTCATCTGGGGTATCTTGCATATGATTATGACAACAAAATTGTAAAAATACCCAACAGTGAAGTACGTACAGAATATGTGAACAGTGTTGCGGCATCTGACTGGGGAGAAGTTTCAAAGGCTTTGAAGAATTCTGCAGATACACTCAATGCAATCTGGCAGAGAAGACCTGCGCAGGTAGCGGAAGGAATCAGACAGGCACATTTCGAGACATCTCATATACAGTACAATGATGAGAATGCGTTAAGTTATACGATATCGCTCGCCTTGTATGCAGCAAGAAATTTCTACACTGTTCACAGAGAAATGGCTGGTGGAAAAGGATTTGCGGATCTTGTTTTTATCCCGCGAAGAAAATTTCAGGAAAAACCTGCGCTGGTAGTTGAATTAAAGTGGAATCAGAGTGCAGAGGGAGCAATTGCGCAGATCGGGAAAAAGGAGTATTGCGCCAGTCTGGCAGAATATAAAGGAAATATTCTTCTTGTTGGTGTGAATTATGATAAGAAAACAAAGGAACATAATTGTGTGATAGAGGAATATAGTAAATAAGAACTATGCGGTTTCAGACTGTATGATTAAATGTATGACAGATTTGAAGCGGAAGGAAATGTTTATGGCAGATCAGAAAATAGATAATCTCTTAAATCTGGCTATGGATGCGACACCAGAGGAACGCAGGAAATCTGAGAACCTGAATATAGGATATGATATGACTTCGAGGCAGTGGGACATTATTGTAAAATACAGTGGTCCGGAGAGTGGTCTGGCTGGCAACGGGATTCAGGTAGTGCCATTGCTTGGCGGCTATGCTGTTGTAACTTTGCCGGAATCGGAAATTGATGCTTATTCAGACCGTGTACAGGTAGAATTTATAGAAAAACCAAAACGACTCTATTTTGAACTATTTCAGGCAAAAGGAGCCAGCTGTATCCGAACAGTGCAGACTGGCAGAGACGGGCTGACAGGAAAAGGAATTCTGATAGGTATAGTCGATTCCGGAGTTGATTATTTTCACCCGGATTTCAGAAATGCAGATGGGAGTAGCAGGATTTTGCGGCTGTGGGACCAGAGTATCCCGGGAAAACCACCGCAGGGATATGTGACAGGAACAGAATATACGAAAGAAGAAATAGATGAGGCGCTTGCACTTGGAGAAAACCAGGGCAGGCGCCTTGTTCCATCTGTGGATTACAGTGGACATGGAACCTCAGTGCTGGGAATCGCGGCAGGAAACGGGAGAGCTTCCGATGGAGTCAATCAGGGAGTAGCTTATGAGAGTGACCTGATAGTGGTAAAAATGGGGATTCCCAGAGAAAATTCTTTCCCAAGAACAACCGAACTGATACAGGGAATTGATTATTTGGTGCGTCAGTCATTGTTTCTGGGGCGGCCGATGGTTATCAATATCAGTTTTGGAAATAACTATGGGTCACATAAGGGAGATTCCCTTCTTGAAACATATATAGATATGGTTTCTTCTACGGGACGTCTGGTTATCTGTACAGGTACAGGAAACAATGGCAATCAGCCTCTGCATGAGGGCGGAATCCTGAAACAGGGACAGACCAGACAGATAGAATTATCTGTGAGCAGTAGGGAACCAACATTAAATGTGCAGTTATGGAAATCCTATGAGGACGAGATGAGCATTTATATTGAAAATCCATCCGGAAACCGGATCGGCCCCTTAGATGAAAAGCTTGGTCCTCAGAGGTACAAACTGGGAAATACAGAGCTTTTAATCTATTATGGAAAACCTGGACCCTATCATCTGACACAGGAAATCTACATAGATTTCCTTCCTGTGGAAACTTATGTGGACAGTGGAGACTGGAAAATCATTCTAAGTGGAAAAAAGGTCAGGGGAGGAGAATATTACCTGTGGCTGCCAGGTGGAAATACACTGAACAGAGGAACCGGGTTTTATGAACCAAGGGCATATGGAACTTTGACCATACCCGCTACTGCCCGGCGGATTATTGCAGTTGGGGCATATGATTCGCTGGTTGACTCCTATGCGGATTTTTCCGGAAGGGGCAGCAGGATGCTGCCATATCTGAAACCTGATCTGGTTGCACCTGGAGTAAACATAGTTGCTCCCGTACCCGGCGGTGGTTACAGAACAGTAACAGGGACTTCCTTTGCAGCACCCTTTGTCAGCGGAGCCGCAGCATTGTTAATGCAATGGGGGATTGTAAATGGAAACGATCCCTACCTCTATGGGGAAAAAGTAAAAGCTTATCTCCGAAGAGGTGCCAGACCATTACCGGGGTACGAGGAGTATCCCAATGAAGAAGTGGGATGGGGGGCACTATGTACAGCTCAGAGCATTCCAAAATGAGTTATACTGCATAGAGATTGATTTCAAAATCTACATCAATCCGGAAGAATACAACCACTGCGGACGCTGCATTTGGCAAATCAAAGACAACACAATTACTTTAATCTATGGTAAAAAAAGGTGTTGTAATGGTGGAAGGCAAGGGAAAAGGAACGAAATAGATTTTGAAATAGGTGCAAAAACACCCGCTGTGGACAGATATGTATAATATCTTCCGCAGCGGGTATTTTATTTATACAGAGATATTTTAGAAATCATGCCCATGGCAGGAACGATAGGACGATAACTGTCTGATATTTTACTTGCGTGAAAGAGCAGAGTATAATATAATAAAAAGAACAAATAGTTCTAAAATGACAGAGAAAAAATCCATCCGCGCAGCTAAAAAACGCCGGATGGACCATTCACGTACAGAGATTTCGCAGATTGTTTTAATCTGCGAAATGGGCACCGGAAACGTGCATGAGATCAAAGGTTAAGAAATGATCCGACCACTGATCTGACCATTTATAGAAGAGATAGAAGAAAGCGAATCCAGAATGTTCCGCTTGGTATCCATAGATGGATGGACATATTTATTCAAAGTGATATTTACATTAGAATGGCCAAGCATTTCGCTGACACTCTTGACATCAGCCCCGTTACTGATGCAGTTTGTCGCAAATGTATGGCGCAGTGCGTGAAAGTGAGACTTCTTTATATATGCTTTATCCAGATAAGAATAAAACTTGTACTGATAAGTACGGGGTTCCATCGGGGAAAATTTATTCAACACATAAACCCCATCATCCTTACAAGAGAGAAGAAATGGAAAGAGAAATTCCGGAATCGGGATCTCACGGACAGAGCAGAGCGTTTTGGGAGGTCCCTCATACAGAATCGTTTTCCGATCCTCCTGCCCGACCTGAATCCTCTGGACAGTCCTGTTAATATGAATTGTTTTTCTCTGGAAGTCGATATCTTCCCACTTTAAGGCACAGATTTCCCCGAGTCTCAGTCCCATATACAGGCATATCAGAATGCCAAGCTTACAGGAATCAAGATCTGAGAGCAGATAGCGGCATAGCTTCTGCTGGTCTGTAGCATTTATTGTCTGCACGGGTTTGGGAACTGTCCGCAGCTTTTCTGTTTTTAAATGAATTTTCGAAGTGCCGCAGTATCGGTTTCCATAAGATAAAATCTGATTCAGCACACAGTAGATACTTTTATATAGACTGGCGGATATCTCCTTTGGCAGGGCTTTCTCTATGATTTCCAGGCTGATTTCGTCTGCTGTCAGACTGCCAAAAATATCCCGGATATGCATGACATAGATGTTGGCATATTTTCTGTAGGTGGAGTACTTGCGATTATCCTTAATATAGATAAGCCACAACTGACCGATTTCATCAAGACTCATATCAGCACTGGCGTTTAGGGGAGCTGTCTGTTCTTTTTGGGAGAGCAGAGTAATCTCAGATTCTTTCTTGCTGTTAAAGAGTTTCTGTTTTACTTCATTATAAGAAGGGGCATATACGGAACGATATTTTTTGCTTCCATTTATATAGATCAGATATCGGCCTTCCCATCTGCCGTCACTTCTTTTTCGTATGTTTTCTCCTCGTCTTGCCAAAATATAAAACTCCTTTCTATGGCTCCTGACCACGATTCTGACCCGTAATGGAGATACTTTCCAGCAGTCAGATTGATTTTCTTACAAAAAGCACTAAATAAATTGGTCAGTTTTATGTTATAATGTACTAAATAAATAGCCATTTATTGACAAAATGGCTTAATCAGAATATTATATTAGCAGTGATTTGATAAGAAATTTAATAAAATTGGGGAGGTTGGCGCGTATGCGCCCATTTCGCAGATTAAAACAATCTGCGAAATCTAAATTCCTCTTTTTGTGTACTTTGGAGGAATACCGAAATGAGCATACATCTTTTCAAACACAATCAGGAAGCATATAACTCAGTTACCGCCATGCTTGAGCGGGAGAAAATGGCAGCAGTCATCCATCCCACAGGCACAGGGAAATCCCTGATCGCATTCAAGCTGGCAGAGGAACATCCATCAGAGAAATTCTTATGGCTCTCACCAAGTGAATATATCTATCAGACACAGCTGGAGAACCTCGGAATGGAATTCGATAACGTCCAGTTCATATCCTACAGCCGTCTGATGAAGAACGAAGACAGCATCGAAACCCTACATCCGGATTACATCATTCTGGATGAATTTCATCGCTGTGGTGCCGCAGAATGGGGCAAAAGCGTCAGGAAACTTCTGACCGCCTGTCCAGATGCGAAGAGACTCGGGCTGTCCGCGACCAATATCCGCTATCTGGACAACCAGAGAAATATGGCAGAGGAGATTTTTGATGGAAAGATCGCATCTGAGATGACACTCGGAGAAGCTATCGTCCGGGGAATACTCCCGGAACCGAAATATGTGATTGCCATGTATTCGTATAAGAAAGAACTGGATCAGTTAAAGAAAAGAATCCAGGCATTATCGAATCAGGGCCTCATCACAGAGAACCAGAAACTGCTTGAGCAGCTGCGCCGCGCACTGGAACAGGCAGAGGGACTGGACATTGTGTTTGAGAAGCACATGGAAAAGAAAAATGGAAAATATATCGTCTTTTGTTCCGGTAAAGAACATATGGACGAAATGAAAGAGCAGGTCAGTACGTGGTTTCGCCGGGTAGACCGCGAGCCGCGGATCTATACAGCGTTTTATAACGATACTGCTACAGACAGAGAATTCAGGGAATTTAAGAAAGATAACAGTGCACATCTGAAGCTTCTTTTCTGCATTGATATGCTCAATGAAGGGGTTCATGTGGATGATGTGGATGGTGTGATTCTTCTGCGTCCGACGGTGTCACCGATCATTTATCTTCAGCAGATCGGGCGTGCATTGTCAGCGGGCAGCGGGAAGACACCGGTTATTTTTGACCTGGTTAATAATTTTGACAGTCTTTCTTGTATTGACTGTCTGAAGAAAGAAATGGAAGAAGCATTTGTGCTGTTTCCGACGACGTATGGGAAAGGGTTCCGCTTTAGTGAGCGTTTCCACATTACGGATGAGACGAAGGACTGCAGGATGCTTTTCCAGAAACTGCAGACGAATTTAAGTTCCGCCTGGGAAACCTATTATATTGCCGCAAGGCAGTATTACCGGGAAAAGGGGAATCTGAAAGTTCCGAAGAGTTATCTGACGCAGACAGGGCTTACGCTGGGAAGCTGGATTCAGACGCAGCGCAGGGTCCGTGCAGGTTCGGTGACCGGAAATCTGAGTGAGGAGAAGGTCAGGAAGCTGGATGAGATCGGGATGGTCTGGGACAGTAAGGACCAGAGCTGGAATGAGGCGTTGAGAGAATTGCAGGCTTATTATGAGGAGCATGGGAATCTGGATGTTAAGGCTAGATATGTGACGGAGAATGGGTTCAGGCTTGGAAGATGGGTCTGTAATTTGAGGACGAAAGTGAAGAATAAGGGACTGGATCAGACGCTGACGAAGGAACAGCAGGGAGAGCTGGAGAAGTTGGGGATGATCTGGGATAGGAATGGGGAGAAATGGGAAGAGTATTTCCGGGCGGCCCAAGGGTATTATCTGGAGCATGGGGATCTGGAGGTTCCGGTGAAGTATGTGACGGAGAATGGGGTGCCACTGGGGAGATGGCTGGCGGAGATTGGGAGCCAGCTTGGTGAGAAAAATGCATGCCGGAGTTCTTTGGAAGAGAGACAGTTGGAACGGCTTAGGAAGATTGGTTTTAAGACGGAGAAGAAGACTGTCAGACAGTGGAATGAGAAGTATGCGCTGGCGAAAAATTATTATGAGGAATATGGGAATCTGAATGTTCCGGTTTCGTATAGTGTGAATGGAGTGAAGCTGGGGAGGTGGATCTCGAATATACGGGCGAAGAGGAAACATCCTGAGGGGAGCGGGATGGTGTTGGATGAACATAGGATCAGACAGCTGGACAGCATAGGCATGGACTGGAAATAAGAAGGACAAATAAAAAGAAAAATATGGAGAAATACAAATGAGTAACGGTATGACAAAGATGAAGAAAAAACTGGAACACTGGGAAATCGTATCCCTGTTATTGATGATATATGACTTTACAGCAATTCTGGTGTCATATTTTGCAGCACTGTGGATTCGGTTTGACTGTAAATTTGGCGGAATCCAGAAAGACTATCTGCAGACATATTTTCACACAGTATGGATTTATGCAATATTCTGCGTGGTAGTATTCTGGTTTCTGCGTCTTTATAAGAGTATCTGGCGTTTCGCAAGTTATGCGGAGCTGATCCGTGTGATTATGGGAACGGTATTTACGGGAGTTGTTCATTTAACTGTGGTGAATGCATGTATACACAGAATGCCGATTTCCTATTATGTGTTCGGTATTATCATTCAGTTCTGTCTGACACTGGGAATCCGGTTTGCATACCGCTTTATCCTGCTGCTTAGGGGACGTAGAAATACAGACGCAGCATATGAGAAGAGAGTCATGCTGATCGGCGCAGGAAGTGCAGGTCAGATGATTTTTCGCGATATTAAACATGCCAAAGAGACAAGTGAGAGAGTTTACTGCTTCATTGATGATAATCCAAATAAATGGGGCAGATACATAGATGATGTTCCGGTATTCGGCGGTAGAGAGAATATCATGGAAGCGGTAGCGAAGTTTGGAATTGAGAAAATTTATGTCGCCATTCCAAGCGCAAAACCGGAGGATAAAAGAGAAATCCTCAGAATCTGCAATGAGACAGGTTGCGAACTGATGAACCTTCCGGGAATGTATCAGCTTTATACCGGTGAAGTATCCGTAAGTAAGATGAAGCCTGTTCAGATTGAAGATTTGCTTGGAAGAGATCCGATTAAGACGGATATGGATGAAGTATTCCAGTATATCACAGGAAAAGTGGTTCTGGTTACAGGTGTTGGTTCTATCGGATCTGAGCTTGCAAGACAGATTGCGGCACATAATCCGAAACATCTGATTTTGTTCGATATTTATGAAAACAATGCTTATGACATTCAGCAGGAATTACGGAAGAAATATCCGGAGCTGAAACTGGATACCATTATCGGATCTGTTCGTGACAGTAGAAAGATATTCAAAGTATTCGATGAATACAGACCGGAGATCGTATATCACGCAGCGGCGCACAAGCATGTACCTCTTATGGAAGACAGCCCATGCGAAGCAATCAAAAACAATGCGATGGGAACTTATAAGACTGCATATGCTGCAATGGCACATGGATGTAAGAGATTTGTGCTAATCAGCACAGATAAAGCGGTAAACCCAACCAACATTATGGGTGCGTCCAAGCGTTTGTGTGAAATGATCATCCAGGCTTTTGACTATAAGATTAAAGAAGGAAAAGCGAATGAGATTCCGCAGCTCTTCACTCATGGTATGGATGACGTGATCGTGGATCCGAAAGTGACAGAAGGGTTAAAGAACGCCCAGACGGAATTCGTGGCAGTTCGATTTGGAAATGTGTTAGGAAGTAATGGATCGGTTATTCCGCTCTTTAAGAAACAGATTGAGGCAGGTGGACCGGTTACGGTTACACATCCGGATATTATCAGATATTTTATGACGATTCCGGAGGCGGTAAGTCTGGTGCTGCTTGCTGGTACCTATGCGAAGGGCGGAGAGATTTTCGTACTGGATATGGGCGAGCCGGTGAAGATTGATACGTTGGCGAGAAACCTGATTAGGTTGTCGGGGTATAAGCCGGATGTGGATATTAAGATTGTTTATAGTGGTTTAAGGCCTGGTGAGAAATTATATGAAGAGAAACTGATGGCTGAAGAAGGATTAAAGAAGACGAAGAATGATCTGATACATATTGGTTGTCCGATTCCGTTTGATGTGGATGAATTTCTTGGGGATTTGGATACATTGTTGGAGGCAGCTTATAAAAATAAGAACGATATTAAAGACAGAGTACAGAAAGTTGTAACGACATACCATCCTGTTTAAGATGTTGGAGCCTGATATATTACTCATTTAAAATTTATATAGACAGACGAAAAAGGAGAAAAAATGTTTAAAGAAGATAACAAGTTTGAGAAATTTGAATCTAAGGTATGGTTAAGCAGTCCAACAATGCATGGACCGGAAATAGAATATGTAAAAGAGGCATATGAAACTAATTGGATGAGTACAGTTGGTGCAAATATCAACGAAGTAGAGAAAATTGCTGCTGAAAAAGCAGGTGTTAAATATGCGGTGGCTCTTTCCTGTTGTACAGCTGCATTACATCTTTGTGTGAAGTTTGCCGGAGAAAAACTCTATGGAAAACCACCGATCAGCCAGGGGGCGCTATATAAAAAATTTGTTTTCTGTAGCGATATGACCTTTGACGCTACATTAAATCCGGTTGTGTATGAAGGCGGTATCCCAATTTTTATTGATACAGATCCTGATTCTTGGAATATGGACCCTGTAGCTCTTGAAAAGGCTTTCGAAATGTATCCTAATGTAAAATTGGTTGTATGCGCCGAGTTATATGGATTTTCGGGCAATATTCGCCATATTAAGGAAATCTGTGAGAGGTATGGAGCACTTCTTATTGAGGATGCTGCGGAAGCTATGGGAGCTACGTGGGAAGGTCAGCAGTGTGGTTCTTTTGGAGATTATGCAGCTGTAAGTTATAACGGAAATAAAATCATTACTGGTTCTTCTGGCGGATGCCTTCTCACTAATGATTTGGAAGTTGCTAACAAAGCACGCAAGTGGAGTACGCAGGCAAGAGAAAACGCAGCTTGGTATCAGCATGAAGAGGTTGGCTATAATTATCGAATGTCTAATGTAATTGCAGGTGTTATCAGAGGACAGTATGACTATTTGGAAGAGCATATTGCGCAGAAGAAAGTTATCTATGAGAGATATGCAGAAGGGCTTAAAGATTTTCCGATAAAGATGAATCCTATTATAGAAGGATGTAATCCTAATTATTGGTTGTCTGCGCTTACTATTGATTCAGATTACATGTGTAAGCAGGTTAGAGGCGAGTGTGATGTGCTATATGTTTCTGAGACTGGAAAAACTTGTCCTACAGAAATTCTTGAAGCGATTAGCTCCATTAATGCTGAGGGTCGTCCTATTTGGAAACCGATGCATATGCAGCCAATGTACAGAATGCATGAAGTTGTAGGTTGTGGCGGTACACTTCGCTGTCGTACAAATGCATACATTGCTGGCGGTGTGAAAGATGTCGGTGCTGATATTTTTCAGCGCGGTGTGTGCCTGCCAAGTGATAACAAGATGACAGCAGAGCAGCAGGACAAGATTATTGAAGTTATTAGAGCATGTTTTGAGTAAGAGAAAAATAATCTGGTGGTTCTTTTTATCAGCTACTGTTTCTTCATCCTTTGGATGACAGTTCTGAACCGGAACACAACAGTAAGTAAATATGAACTAGGATTGTTCTAGGGCTTGCATAAGTTTCTAAACAATGAGCCGAATGGGTATACAGTTTTTTGTGCAGTACATAAATAACATCCTGTTTTTCATTTAATTTGGATTTTTGCTTTGCGAGAGTTTTAGTTTGAAACTGAAGCAGATATTGATTGCGGGACTTATAACCTCAGCTTGTGTCGAGATAACACAATACATAACTGCTAGAGGATTAACAGAAATCGATGATGTTATCAGCAACATCGCAGGAACAGGTTTTTTAATATGGAAATTGAAAATTAAGATTATGTAGAGGTGCGCTAATGTACGCTAAATTCTTTAAAAGATTTATAGATTTTATATTGAGCTTATGCGCAGTAATCGTATTATCTCCGATTTTGTTAGTACTTATTGTTTTGGGATCTATTTTTATGGGTGGGAATCCATTCTTTACACAAAATCGTCCTGGTAAAGATGAAAAGGTTTTCAAACTCATAAAATTTAGATCTATGGATAATCGAAAAGATAAAAACGGAAACTTTCTTCCAGATGATGTGAGACTCAATAAATATGGAAGATTTTTGAGAAGTACAAGCTTAGATGAATTACCAGAACTTATCAATATTCTGAAAGGTGATATGTCCATCATTGGTCCTAGACCTCTTTTGGTTCGATATCTTGATAGATATAACGAAGAGCAACAACACAGACATGATGTTCGGCCGGGTCTTACCGGATATGCTCAAGCTCATGGTAGAAACGCTGTGTCTTGGGAAGATAAGTTTGCTATGGATGTTTGGTATACAAAGCATATTACATTTATTGGTGATGTGAAAATTATTTGGGATACAGTAATGGCCGTTGTAAAGCGTGAGGGGATTAGTTCTGAAACCTCTTCCACAATGGAAGAATTTTATGGGACACCCGATGGTGTGGTGGCTACTTGGAAAGCACCATATTGATGGAGAATAATAAAATGAAAGAAATACGTATTTTAGTTACAGGAGTAGGAAGACGAGTTGAGCTCATGCAGGCTTTTCGTCAAGCCGCTCTAAAATTAGATATTAACTTAAAAATTTATGGTGCTGATATGGCAGGCACAGCACCTGCTTTAGCTTACTGTGATTACATAAGAAAAGTATGCGCTATGCGAGATCCACGGTATATTCAACAGTTAGTAGACATTTGTGTAGCAGATAAGATTAATCTTGTCATGCCAACTATCGATACAGATCTTCTTGTACTTTCGCAAAATGCAACGGCATTTGAAGAGGTAGGTGCTAAGGTACTTATCAGTAGGACAGATAAAATCTTGATTTGTAGAGATAAGAATAATACTGGTGAGTTCTTTGAATCTTGTGGACTTAACGCACCGAGAACATATAACAACTATAAAGAATATCCTGGTCCGTATCCCTGTTTTATTAAGCCAAAAGATGGAAGTAGTTCTATAAATGCGTTCAAGGTTGAAGATAAAGAAGAACTGGAAGTTTATGCAAATCAGGTTGATGACTATATTATTCAGCCTTTCGTATCCGGTAGAGAATTTACAATTGATATCTTCTGCAATTTTGAGGGAAAGCCAATTTTTATAACTCCTAGAGAAAGAATTCAAGTTAGAGCTGGTGAAGTTCTTAAGACTCAGATTTACATGGATGAAATAATGATTGAGGAAGCAAAAGTTCTTTGTAAATCATTTAAGCCATGTGGACCTATGACAGTCCAGTTGATTCAGGATAAGAATACCGGAGAAAACTATTATATTGAAATCAATCCACGCTTTGGTGGTGGCGCTCCACTTAGCATGAAATCTGGTGCAAGAAGTGCAGAAGCATTGTTGAAACTGATTACTGGGGATCAAGTTGAATTTCAGGAAGATGCTAGTTGTAATGGAGCAGTATATAGTCGTTTTGATCAAAGTGTTTGTATTTCAGAGGGTGATGATACACAACCGATTAGGGGTGTGATTTTTGATCTTGACGATACGCTTTATAGTGAAAAGCAGTATATAAGAAGCGGTTATCAGAAAATTAGTGAGTTTCTTGGAAAAGAAGACGCTACAGATAAGTTGTGGGAATTCTTTGAAGATGGAAAGTCAGCTATCGATGCTTATCTTACTGAGATTGGCGAGGAGAATAAAAAGGCGGAGTGTTTGAGAGTATATCGTGAACAGATGCCGGATATTACACTTTATGATGGTGTGACTGAGCTGATTAAAGAACTAAAAAATAGAGGTATCAAAGTTGGAATCATCACAGATGGAAGACCAGTAGGGCAGAGAAATAAAGTGAAGGCTTTAGGTCTTGATGAGTTAATCGAAGATATCATCATCACAGATGAACTTGGTGGCATTCAGTTTAGAAAGCCTAATGATATTTCTTTCCGTATTATGCAGAATCGCTGGAGACTGCCGTTTGAGCAGATCGTATATGTTGGAGACAATCCAAACAAGGACTTCCAGGCTCCTAAGCAGTTAGGAATGAGATGGAAGTATTTCAAGAATGAAGATGGATTGTATTCAAAAGAATTTGATGGTGAATTGGATATTATTCAAGTAATGAAAAATTGCTTAGAGATAGAGAGGTTAAGGCTATGAGCAAAATAAAGATAGCTTATTTATTGGTAGCTCATAAATGTCCAGAGCAAGTGAATATGTTTATAGAACAGCTACTAAACTATGGAGATTGTGATGTATACGTGCATGTTGATAAAAAAAATCATAATTTATTTAATAAAATAATTGAGTCTCCAAGAGTCTTCAAATGCAGTATGTATGATGTTCGATGGGGAAGTTTTGAAATAGTCAAGGCAGCAATCGAACTTATGAGAATGACAAAAAGATCTGGGACAGTTTATACACATATATATTTTGGGTCAGGACAGGATTTATTAGTAAAAAAAGGGTTGTACGAATATCTTTCTAGACATGAAAAAAGTATCTTTTTACATATTGTAGGCGAGGTTACTGATTCCAGTAGAGCTTCCGCCCGTTATAGAATATGTTGGCCTCATAAATTAATGATAAGAAATGATCTTCATCCTTATAGATTCATAAGGATAGCCATGCAGATGCTTTGTAAATTAGGAATCGTTATAAATCCAAATAGGAAAACATTAAATAACAAGGTACAATTTTATCAAGGAAGAACTTGGTTTATAGCTCCGATGGAAGTACTTCAATATATTGTAGATTATATCGAAAGCAACCCAGATTTTGTTGACTTCTGGGAGGATAGTTTGGCATCAGATTTAATGTTTTTTCAGACTATAATTATGAATTCTCCATATGCAGACGATGTTGAAGAGGAGTTGATGTACGTAAATTTTGGTGAGACATTCGCAACTATGAATCATCCGTTGACTATTACAATGAAGGATACTGAGAAAATAAAAAACGGAAACTATTATTGCGCCAGAAAATTTGAATTTGATGAGATGGATGCTATTAACTATTTTTTGAAATAGAAGTAAAAATTTAGCTACGGATATCTTCATTGTCGAGGTAATGTAAATGAAAATACTTTTTATTATGAATTATATGTATGAAGAAGGGGCTTACGAAAGATATCGCGGAGGTATATGCCGATATGTTCCACAATTGGGAAAGGCTATTGCTGAAGAATCGGATACAGAAGTGTTTGCAATAACATATAATAAAAATCAAGAGAACTGTATAGGCGGAATACATTATATAGAACATAGAAATATAGATGTAATAAAGATGTATTTTAGGAATATTAGATATATTACAAATAATAGTAGAACATTATTGGATATTTATCATCTCGCTGATCAAAAATATATTTCAAATTGTATAAAAACAGTTCATCCGGATATAGTTAATATACATGGTTGCATGCATGGGATATTTGGTTACATAGAAACATGCAGACTATTGAAAATTCCTGTTATTGTTACACTTCATGGAATATTGGGGCTGGATAAAGTGACAATTGCAGATGAGTCTATGAAGGGTATTGAAAAGGAACTGTTTCTGTATGCTGATAAGAATCGACTACCTTTAAGCGTGATAAGTAGCGGAATTAAACGAAGAGCAAAACTTGGATATAAATTAAAAAATACGGATAACATATCGGTAATAAATAATGGAATTGTAACTAATCAGGTTGTTGAACATAGTAAAATTAAATATTCTTTTAAAGATAACCAAAAATACATTTTATGTATAGGAAGAATTTATAAGTTAAAGAATCAAACAATGGTTGTTTCTGCGGCAGAAAAGGTTATTGATAAGGGGTTAAATAATATTGTGGTTTTGTTTGTTGGCCAGGAAACAGATTGTGGTGAACTAAGAAACAGAATAGATGAATCTAAGTATTCTGATCATTTTACAATTTTAGGAGAAATGACCTATCAGGACGTAATAGAATTATATAAGCATTCACATTTAAACATAATTGCAAGTGTTACAGAAGGGTTCGGATTGACAGCTATTGAGGCTATGACATTTGGCCTTCAAACAGTTATGTTTTCGGATTTAGATGCCTTTGCAGAGTTAAACGAAACAGGAGCAATTATAGGAGTCAGTGCACGAACAGCAGACGCTTTAGCAGAAGGAATTATACAAGGAATTAATGCGGAAACAAAAAAAGAAAAATTAAAAAAGCAGGCAGAAAAATTTCAAATGAATAATATAGCATCTGAATATATAAATGTATACAAACAAATTATTCAAGGAGAAGATTATTATGAAAATTGCAATAAGGGATGATGATACATGTTTTTTTACTAAATCTGAAGATATTGAACGGGCTTATTCTTTTGTAACAAAAGGTTGTGTATCTTTATCTGTTATTCCATATGCTTATCCGGTTCATAAGGATAATGTGTTCCCATATGGCGAGAATATACTTCTTGGTTATTATGATATTTCAAATAATATTCAATTAATTGATTATATAAAACAAGGAATTCGAGAAGAGAAATACGAAATACTCTTACATGGATTTAGTCATGAGTATAAAAAAATAGGTGGAGATTGGAAGGCAGAGATGCTATGGAAAGATAGAAATCGAATAGAAAATGAATTACAAGAAGGAAGGAAACATTTAGAAAATATTTTTGATACAAAGGTATCTGTTTTTGTTGCACCTAATAACGATATAGATCAAAAGTGCCAAGAGGCACTTGACAGTTTAGGATTAGATTATTCAGGAAAGATTAAGTTACGTTATGTAGATAGAAAAATTGATTTTTATTATATAAGAAATTATTTAAGTATGTTGTTCTATAGACTAAAGAACCATCAAACGAGTAGTAGTGTGTACAAATATAAAAACCATTGCGAGCAAAACGCATTTGATGTTGTTAACTTTGAAACAAGTGTAAAACAATATGAGCAATGTAAAAAAGCAGGTAAGCCATTCATTATTTATACGCACTATTGGTATTTATTAAAAAACAAAAAATATAGAGATATTCTCATGAATATTTATGAGTATTGTATGAATGATGGTGCTGAATTAGTAGGAGTTTCCGAATTAATACAGGAGGGTAAATAGCAGTGCAAAAGAATGCTTGGAGAGATAGCGATGCATTGACAAAAATATGCTCGGCAATGGTTCCAATCATATGTTTGTATTGGGGATATGATGGACTTATAAGAAGCTTTGGATTGACGATATCCTTAGCTGTCGTATTCCTGTGCCTTTTTGTTGAAAGAAAAGTGATGGTTTACAAACCATTTTTACTTTTTTCTCTATTTTATATTGGGCGTAGATTAATAAGTCTTTTGATAACAGGTGATTTTTCTGCATCAGCAATTTCAGATTTCTTTCTTATTGTTATAGTGGCATTATCAATAATAATTATTTCTGCATATATAAATAAAGATATACTGTATAAAGTATGGTTCGTTCTGGGGACATTAGTAGCAGGCATGGTTTTATATCAAGCATTTGTTTGTTATGTATTAGACCAGAAGGTCGTGCCGTTTATTATAGGACCTTTAAATGACACATCGGGGAACTGGTCAATAGGATCATATAGACCTTCTGCGTGTTTCCCTGAACCAACAGTAGTTGTGCTTTTTTTAGCTCCTCTCATTGCAATGACATTAAAAAAACAAAAGTATTTATTTGCTGTTATTTTTTCAGTTGTTACTCTTTTAACGACAAGTACAAATGGAATAATATCGATAGTGATTTTGTGGGGATTTTATTTTCTCCTAAAGTCGGATTTCTCAAATTTTAAGAAAATAATGTTATCTATTTTGTTGCTAGTATGTTCAGCAATTTTAGTAAATTTGCCTATTTTTGCGAATACTTTTTCAAAACTTATGCATGAATTGACAGGCTCGAGTAGTAATCTATATGTTCGAATGATTTTTGGGTATGATACGTTTAAGCAAATGGGATTGTTGGGGAAAATATTCGGAACAGGATATAATTCTGTACGAGATTTGCGTTTAAACGGTGGAATTAATTTGGGAAGTGTAACCGATACAACACTATACAGTTATCTTAATTCTATACAATCTGTTCTTATATACTCTGGAGTAATTGGATTGATATTATGGATTAAAACCTTGATATCAATGTATAAAGATGTAGAGCAAGAATATAAATCATTTCTAATACTTACAATTGTATTAATGTTTGGCACAGGAACGTTTTATAATGTGGTTTCATTACTTATTTATTTGTTCTTAATAAGTACTATGAATGAGAATTGGATTTTGGTTAAAATTAAAAATTAAATTTAGCATATTGATGAATAGCTACAGGGTTTAACCCAAAGTCCACAGTAGCTGAGTTGTATTGAAGCACGATATTAAAAAGAAAGGAAACGTAGATCATTTGCTTCTAAATGATCATACAAGGTTTCTATGAAAAAAAATAAATACAAAGAACTAACAAGCAATACATTGCTTTTTAGTATAAGCACTTTTGGTGCTAAATTTATATCATTTATATTATTACCGTTATATACATATATATTAACCACAGAAGAATACGGAACCGCGGAACTTATTACAACAACAGTATCCATTTTACTTCCAGTTTTAACCATTAACATACAAGATGCGGTATTACGGTTTTGCTTGGATAAGAAAAGCAATTCAGATGATGTGTTGAAAGTCGCAGTGGATATTGTGGTTGCAAGTACAGCTATATTAGGGATTTCGCTTGTTTTTCTTTCTCTACTTAATTTTACTGCATTTAATAAATTACACCTTTTTTTCATTTTTGTAATTTATGCAGCAAATGCTTTCTATAACGTTATTTCGGTGTACTTACAAGCACAAAACAATGTATTCATTTTTGCAATTGGCGGAATACTTAATACATTAATTACTTGTATTTTAAATATTGTATTGTTATTAGAAGCTAGATTAGGTTTAACAGGGTATCTTATCTCTTATGTTGGTGGCACAATTGTGTCTATTATATACATGATTTTTAGCTCAAAACTATATAAGAGAAAGTTTTTTATGACAATTGATTGGAGGTTAGGGAGAGAGCTTATTAGATATAGTGCACCGCTAGTTTTTAATTCATTAGCTTGGTGGATAAACACTGCAAGCGATAGGTATATTTTGGCTTTTTTCTGTGGAAATTCTATTACTGGTATTTATTCAGTTGCATATAAAATCCCTACTATTTTATCCACGATACAGAGTGTATTTTACAACGCATGGTCAATATCGGCAATAAAAGAATTTGATAAAGAAGATAGCGATGGATTTATTAGTAAAGTGTTTATTTTGTATATGATATTGTCCATAAGTTGTTGTTCGTTACTTCTAATTTTAAATATTCCTATTGCCAAAATTTTGTATTCAAAAGATTTTTTTACAGCATGGAAATATGTTCCGTTTTTATTATTTGGTGCAGTTTTTAATGGTTTGGCGCTTTTCGAAGGTTGCTTATTCTCTGCGGTTAAGAAGACTAGAACTATTTCAGTTACGACAATAATAGGCGCGGCAGTAAACACAGGGTTAAATTTATGGCTTATACCGACTATTGGGGCTACTGGAGCAGCTATTGCAACAATGATGGGGTATGTTGTTATTTTTTCTTCAAGATTGCTCATGCTGAGAAATATCGTGAATCTACACGTTAAATGGAAAAAATTATTGGTGTGTTTTGCCCTGCTGCTTATGCAAAGCGTAGTTGCCACTTTGGTTGCCACAATATTAATTCAAATTGTAGCACAGTTCATTTTGTTAAGTTTTATCATTATCCTTTCGAAAAAGGATATGAAATGTATTTTTGAATTTGCGTTAAAGAAAATAAAGAGGAGATGTAGTGCATGAGAGTCGGTATTATAACATATCATCATCATTATAATTATGGGACAATGCTGCAAGCATTGGCCTTACAGGAAGTAATTATTAAGTTGGGATATGACGCTGAAATAATAGATTTTTATCAATCAACCGAAAAAAGTAAGCAAGAAATTAAAGCAATTCACAAAGGTAGATTATCGTTTTATCTAAAAAATCCAAATTATGTTTTTAACAAGGCAAAAGGTATAGCGGCGTATAAGATAGCACAGGATAATCTTGAAAAAAAAGAAGAGGCTTTTGAAGCTTTTTACCAAAAGAATATTCATTTGTCAGCCCAAAAGTTTAATTCGGCTAGTGAAATTAGAGAAAAACCACCAATATATGATATCTATGTCGTTGGTAGCGATCAAACATGGAATCCAAATGTTGGGGGAAACCCTGATTCTTTCTTTTTGGATTTTGCTCCTAAGTCAGCAAAAAGGATTAGCTATGCACCCAGTGTATCAGTTTCGGTTTTAGATGAATGTAGTAAAAAGAGATTTGCAAGACTATTAGACAATATTCATGTTTTATCGTGTAGGGAACACGATGGTGCTAAACTATTGGAACAATTAACCGGAAGAAGCGTAGCAACTGTATTAGATCCAACTTTTTTGTTAGACGAAGACGATTGGAAGAGCTATTTTAAATCTGTTGAGCACCCTCATGAATACATATTACAGTACTTAATTGGTGATAGACAGGAACATAGAAGTTATATAAAAAGGTTGGCACAGAAGAATAACTTACCAATAATCAGTATTCCTAGTGCTCCAATTGATTATGTGGATAGATGCACTACGAAAGTTTGGTGTGGTCCTAGTGAGTTCTTATATTTGATCTCTAATGCAACACTTGTGTGTACAGACTCATTTCACGGAACGGCATTTTCGTTAAACTTTAGAAAAAACGTTTTCTCTTTCTATAAGATGGATGATAAAGCTAGTGACTCGGAAAACTCTAGGCTTCGAAATATATATAGCCAATTTGAAATTCATAATCGAATTATTACCGATTTTTTATATATTCCCTCGAACAATGAGTTGGAGATATCATACAATGAGGATTTGATAAAAAGCAAAATAGATGATTCGAAGACATATCTTATTACATCATTGAAAGGATAGACATGATTGATTTCAATTTTAGTTATAAATGTTACTCGTGTATGGCGTGTGAATTTATGTGTCCGGTGAATGCGATTTCCTTTTCGAATAACCTACTTCCAATAGTCGATGAAACGTTATGTATTAACTGTGGAAAATGCGAAAAAAATTGTATTGCTTTAGAAAAAACAGAAAATAGTGAAGAGATTCCAAAAGACTGGGAAGGGTATACCTTCAAAAGTTATAGCGATGAAATTAGAAAAAATAGTTCTTCAGGAGGATTATTTTATTCGGTCGCAAAATCGTTTATTGAAAATGGTGGTTATGTATCAGGATGTGTTTATGATGATAATTGGATGCCCAAACATATAGTAACAAATTCGCTTGATTTAATAAAAAAAATGATGGGATCAAAATATGTAAAAAGTGATTTGAACATGGTCTATAAACAAATTCAGAGTTTGATACAGTCAGGAAATAGCGTCCTATTTACTGGTACGCCGTGCCAAGTTAATTCTATAAAAAAAGTCTTCAATAACCATCAATTATTAACATGTATTTCTGTTGTTTGTCACGGCTCCATTGAAAGAGATGTTTGGAAAGCTTATTTAGATAAGGAACAAGAAAAAGGTAGCATAGTTAATATTACAATGCGAGACAAATCCAGGGGATGGTCTAACTATGGATTAACCTTTACCTTCGATAACGGTAAGAAAGATAGTTCTTTTAGAAATGAAGACGGATATTTCCTTAAATGTTATACAGATGGTGTTCTAGAGCGAGATAGATGTTTAAATTGTAAGATCAAGGGTAAATCTATTCTTTCTGATATTATTATGGGTGATGGATGGGGCATAGAAAAAATGTTTCCAGATATATCTGATGAGCTTGGAATTTCTGCGGTTATTTGTTTGAATAGCAAAGGGAAAGAACTGCTAGATTCGGTCAAAAGTGATAATTTTGTTCAAAAGATAAATGCAAAAGAAATTGTATCAAGTAATAGTAGAATAATGACACCAGCTGAATTGGATACTAGAATGAAAAAGTTTAGGGAAGATTTTAGAAATAATCCAAATGATATACAAATAAACTGCGAAAAAATAGTAAAAAAGAATCGGTCATTAGTTCATAAGATGAAACATATAGCTGAAAAGATAATTAAGATTAGGTGAAGAATAAATATGAAAAATTGTTTTGTTTGTATGACTACTTTTCAATACTCGGTTGCCAAGAAATTAGCAGGTCAATTGTTTGAAAAATATAATGAAAAATCGGTTATCATTCAAAAGTATATTGATTTATCAGATGAGGATAATCTGGCTTATCTAAAAAAGATAAAAGTACCTAAGAATATATGCGGAAAATTAATCGTTGCTTTTATTTCAAAGATTCCATTTGGCGCTAATTTTTTTTGGAGTATGACCTTGGGAAAAATAAACTGCTTGTGTTATTTTAATGATAGAGATCCAATCACAAAAGCATTATATGGATTAGCAAAAAACAAAAAAATTAAAACTATTTTAATTGAAGAAGGCCTAGGCACATACTTTAAATCGATTAATCCAACTTTAATTGGAGAAGTATGTCCGCCAGATGCAGCAATAATAGCTTATCCTGCTTTATATAAAAAATATCATACACAGGAACCCCAGTTATTTGTTTTAAACTATTGTAGCTTGTTTAAAAGGGATTTAGGATTAAATAAAAAGAATAAAAAAAATGATATTTTGTTTTTAGGACAATCAACTCCTCAACATGAGGAACTAAGAGACTTTGAACTTATGTTTATAAAGAAATTATTAAGCTCGTTTCCTGGAAAAAATATATTTTTAAAACCTCATCCGAGAGATATCCGTTTTCAAAAGTATTTATTAGATGATAATAGAGTGTCTGTTTTACCAGAAGAGCAAATATTAGTACCGGTTGAAGAAATAATAGATCAATTTGATATAGAAATTGTCGCATCGCTATTTTCATCAGGTTGTGTCTCAATTGCAACAATGAATCCGAATTTAAAAATTATTTTTGGATTTGCTTTATATAAAATTCCTGAAAAATATAATTTGCAGAGTATTGTAGAAGTATCCAATTATATAAGAAACGTTTATATTCCGCATTCGCAAGATGATATAGAAGAAATTAACCAGCAATGCTTATGGAATGATGTAAATAGAAATGAAACCGATATGGATCTAACAATATTTGCTTAATTTAGCAGGTGGTAAGGTTGAAACATTGTAATTTAAGTACCATTCCCCAAAAGGGTGCACTAAACCAAGCCACCAATAGGCAGGCGAAATTAAAGTTATGTTCAAAATTAAGAGGAGACTGGAGCAGTTACTAAACAACCCTACTGCTGGCGGACAAAAACCGCCTCTTGAATCGAAATCTCACGATGCATCGGAGGCTTATCTGAATTACGGTAAAGTTCTGGATTGTAGGGTTCATTCTTCTTCAAGATGTTGTAGATATCAGTCAGATTTGGTAAACGATTTTAAGCATAACACATCCCCTCAAAACAAGTATTTGAGGAAAACAGGCAGGGACTGGACGATCACTGAAAGATTGAAGTAGTCTGTTTCTCCAAAGATAAGGTTACAGGGTGCAAAGTCCTACTTATTTGCGCTTGATATAGTTCAACATAAGGCTGAGTCTACTCATTTTCACGTGCTCTGTAGTGTGCCTGTTTCTTCAAGTACAGTTTAACAGATTTTCGATTGCTACGTTAGAGGCAAAGGTTTCATGCCTTTTTGTGCCTTGTGGCGCAGCGGAAAGGAATGGTCATATGTATGGAAAAATTAATTCTTATTGGAGCAGGCGGATATGCAAAATCGGTCATAGACTCTGTGGATATATACAATTATGAAATAACTGGTTTTATTGATGAGTTTTCTACTAATTCAGACCATTTAGGATATCCTATTCTTGCGCATAATCTAGACGAATTGGAAAACAATAAGAAATATGTCTATTTTATTGCAATTGGTAATAATGAACGAAGAAAAATATGGTTTGAAAGATTAAGGGAGAGAAAGCTGAGAATCATTAATGTGGTTGACCGTTCTGCTATTGTCTCTCCTCGCGCCACTCTTGGTACAGGCTGTTTTATCGGTAAATTTGCAGTAGTGAACAGTAAAGCTGAAATAGAAGATGACTGCATTATAAACACAAGAGCGTTAGTGGAACATGGTTGCCGTGTGTCTGCGCACGTAAATCTTTCAACAAATGCTGTAATAAATGGTGATGTTGTAATTGGTGAAGGAAGTTTTGTTGGAAGCTGTTCTGTTACTATTGGTCAGTTGTCCATAGGTAGTTGGTCTACTGTAGGTGCTGGAGCGGTTGTTACAAAAAATGTTGGAGACAATGTTACAGTTGCAGGTGTACCGGCAAAAGTGATCAAAGAGGGAGCCATGTTAGGATAATGAGAATTGTTGAAAAACTGAAGATATTTCTATTAGGAAAATTAGATAATGCTTCGTCGGATAAAGTAAGGGCATATTATAAGAGAAAGTATAATGTAGAGATTGGAAAATATACATATGGTTATAGAATAAATGATATTGGACGAAATTCTACTATTGGTGCATTTTATTCTATTGCTTCAGGCGTGAAAATTGGACTTATGAATCATCCTACTCAATATGTTTCTACAAATCCATTTTTGTATTATTCGAATAGAGGTTTCTTGAAAGAGAATAAGATTATTGACGCTAAAATTGGAGCACACATTCAATCAGATGTATGGATTGGAAACAATGCTATAATTCTTCCTGGCATTCATGTTGGGAATGGCTCAGTAATTGCTGCTGGAGCGGTTGTGACGAAGGATGTAGCTCCGTATGAAATTGTGGGGGAGACTGTCCGAAAACTCGGATGATCTAATGAGAAAAAGATTGATATGCTCTTGTGAGCGTTCAATATAAATTAAAACTGTACATTGAAAATTGAATAAAGTACACAGAAATCATGCATCTATGTTTCAAATATAGTATAATGAAACCAGAAAAAAATTGTTCTGAGGTAAATTGAGATGCCATATGTTTCAGGTTTTGACCGTGACCAGCTGATGTGCTGTTCATGGGACGCATTTGTAGATAAAGAAAGTATTGCAAGGACAATTGATGCGTTTGTGAACCATCTTGATATAGGGAAATACGGTGTAAAACCTGTGGCAGCAGAAGGCCGTCCATCTTACGATCCTAAGAGCCTTTATAAGATCTATATTTACGGAAGCAGGAAAGGTATCCGTTCTTCACGGAAACTGGCTGAAAGCTGTAAAGTAAATCTTGAAGTGAAATGGATGATCGGCGGTGTAGAACCGGATTTTCGCACCATTGCAGATTTCAGGAAAAACAACATAGACAGCCTGAAAGAGATTTTTTATGAATTCAACCGTCGGATCTCCGGTGCAGTGGAATGGGGATTTTCTTCCGTGGATGGAACAAAGATCCAGGCGGATAACGCAAAAGATAACAACTTCACCAAAAACAAACTGGATGACAGGATCAAATGGCTGAATGGTCATACAGATGAGTATCTGAGGATCCTGAATGAAATGGACAAACAGGAAGAAGCAGACGAGATTTCAGGAGAACTGACAAGAGAAAATCTTGAAGCCAAGTTAAAAGAAGCACAGGAGAGACTTGCCAGATACGAAGGCTATCAGAAGCTGATGGAAGAAACCGGGGCATCCCAGCTTTCAATCACAGATGCGGATGCAAAACTCATGAAAAATAAAAATGGGGTTACAGTAGCATATAACCCACAGACAGCGGTAGATTCTGAAACACATCTGATCCGTGATTTTCAGATGACCAATCAGGTAACCGACCATGGATTACTGGAAAGTACGATGCAGGGGATAAAGAGCTCTGAACCGGAAAAGATCATAGAAGTAGTAGCAGATAAAGGTTATTAAGCTGCGAAAGATATGGTGGAGTGTCTGGAGAACGGTATTATCCCACATGTCATAACAGATGATGGAAAAGACGGTTATGACATAGAAATCCCTTATGAAGAGGCAGAAACGGATACTGCCAGCACAGAGCCAGAAGAACTGAAGAAAGCACTGCATGCAGGTAAGATACCGGAAGTTTATGCAGAAGTGATACAGGATATGAAGATAGAAACAGTCCGTCGTAAAGTGGTGGATGAAAAACGGGAAAACAGCAGTGTCTATGGAAGTCCTGAGGAAATGCAGGAAAAAGCAAAAGAAGGTTATTTTGTCAGAGATCCTGAAAGAAACCTGGTATACTGTCCGGCTGGGGAAATCCTGAGACAGAAGAGCATAAAGAAAAACGGGAATATCCGCTATGCCAATAAAAATGCGTGTAAACATTGCCCGAACCGTAATAAGTGTTACAAGGGAAAAGGCGAATGGAAAGAGATCGACTTTACCAAAGATCAGCTGGTAAAACCATGTAAGGGCTGGCTGGAAGCCGAAGGAAAGAAGCCGGAGGAAACGAAAACGGGTGAAAAATGGCATTATGAAAAAAGAAGGGTTGTGAAGTTTTTCCTGAAACCGGATAAAGAAAAGATGAGCCGGAGGATGTGCCTGTCGGAGCATCCGTTTGGAACAATAAAACGAGCAATGGGAGCCACTTATTTTCTTTTAAGGGGAATACGGAAAGTGGCTGGAGAGTTTGCGCTCTTTTGTCTGGGTTATAACCTGGAACGGGCGAAGAATCTCCTTGGATTTCAAAAAATGATGGAGTTGATGGAACAGGCATAAGCCTCTTTCTTCATCCTGTGTATTTTATTCAGTTTTCAATGTCACAGATGAAGGAAAGGGGCTAAATTTATGCCTGAAAATAAGGTTTTCGGACAGGCTGGGGGGGATACCAGCAAGACATATAAAATGGCGTTTTGAAGAAGAAATACGAAATAAATTAAATGACTCCGAGTGGTGGAATTGGTCAGATGATTATATAAGAAATAATATAGAGTCTTTCTACGAGCCGGGTTGTTTTATCAATACAATGACAGGAGAAAAGAATAAATGAAACATACATTTATCGTTGCAGAAATAGGTTGTAATCATTGCGGTAGCAAGGAATTAGCATATAAGATGGTAACAAAAGCTAAAGAGTGTGGAGTTGATGCTGTAAAGTTTCAAACATTTAAGGCCAAAGATTTGATATCGTGTTATGCACCAAAGGCTGATTATCAAAAGGAAACAACAGGAACAGCTGATTCACAGCTTGAGATGACAGCTAGGCTGGAGCTATCACATGATGATTTGATCGAACTTAAAGCCTATGCTGAGAGCTTAGGATTAGTAGTATTTTCAACTCCATTTGACATGAGATCTGTTGAGTTTTTGGATTCTATTGGTCAGAACTTATGGAAGATTCCATCTGGGGAAGTTACTAATTTGCCATATCTTCAGAGAATTGGATCTATTAAGAGAGGGGGTAAGAAAATAATTATTTCTTCCGGTATGGCAACAGTTGAAGAGATGAGAACTTGCATTGATGTTATAGTTAATGCTGGAACAGAAGAAAAAGATATTATCTTACTTCATTGCAACACTGAGTATCCGACACCTGACTGTGACGTAAATATTCTTGCAATTAATGACCTTAAAGAGAATTTTCCCAATGTTGCAGTAGGTTTTTCTGATCATTCTGTTGGCTATGTTGCCGCAGTAGGAGCTGCTATTCTTGGAGTTGAATTAATAGAAAAACATTTCACTTTAGATAAGAATTTTGAGGGGCCAGACCATAAAGCATCTGCAACACCAGAGGAACTGAAGGCACTGGTTGACAATGTTCGCCGCATTGAGATTATGGCAGGCAGTAATAAGAAAATCGTGACGGATTCTGAGAAGAAAAATAAAATTGTTGCTAGAAAATCCATTGTTGCATTAAAAGATATTAAAACAGGTGAGATTTTTACAGAAGATAATATTACTTGCAAGCGTCCAGGAAACGGAATTAGTCCTATGAATTGGTATGAAGTTCTTGGAAAGATTGCAGAAAAAGATTTTGGCGCAGATGAACTAATAAGTCTCTCAGGATTTGATTGGCAGGAATGCTGAGATGAATTGTATTATTGATGGTACGGTTGATGAAAAATATCTTTCTTTAGGATTATGGGGGAAGCCTGTAATTTGTTATCCTATTACAAATGCATTAGAAAGTGAGTGCTTTGAGGGTGTATATGTTGTAACAAAAAACAAATATATAGAATACCTTATCAGAGAATATTATAAAGAAGAAATCATAGTACTTAGAGATTTTCCTGAAGAGGGACTTGTAATTGACGGTAGAGCCGCGAACATTACTAAAGAATCTATCCAAAAGGCGGCAGAATCAGACAATCTAAATCGATTTACAAATATATTTGAATTTTGCGATAATCCAGAGGAAATTGTGCTGGTAGAAAACAGTAATACTTTTGAGCTTTCTTTAGTACTATGTAACAAGAGAAATAAACCCAAATGGCTTAGAAAGATGATTCTAGATAGGATTATTGAAAAAGCACAGGTGATGTTGAATCCATATGAATCCAAAGAGATTTGTTTGGTTGGCCATTCTCAGTTTGATCAATGGAAAATAGATTTCTTGTGTGGGATAAAAGTACGAAATTGCGGAATTAGTGGAATCGCAACGAGAGAGTATATTGATGATATTGTCGATTCCGGAAAACTAAGTTTTGGACAAGGTCCCATTCTTGTATTATTGGGAATTAATGACATTGCAACGACTAAACCTGTTTACGAGATAGCAGAAGATGTTTTGGAACTGCTCGAGAAAATACATAGGAAAACGTCAAATCCGATATGGTGTTTAGAAACGTTACATATTAATGGTAGACTTGACCGAGACAATAACAAGGTAGATGAGCTGAACGAGATTGTTAAGAAAAGTGTGCCATCAGATATAAAATGGATAGCCACATGCGATATGGATGACCTATATGGTAATTTGAATTATCAATATACCACTGATGGTTTGCATCTGAATGAATTGGGCTATGATGTACTTCAAAAGATAATAGAACATGAGGTCAGAGTATGAAAAAGTTAGCAATTATTCCCGCTAGGTCTGGATCTAAAGGATTGAAAGATAAAAATATAATAGATGTATGCGGAAAGCCATTAATTGCATATTCTATAGAAGCTGCTATTCAGTGTGGAGAATTTGATAGAATAATAGTCTCGACTGATTCCGAACTTTATGGAGAAATATCAGAAAAGTATGGAGCTGAGGTTATGTATCGCGGTGATGCTCTATCTAATGATAAGTCTACTACTTTTATGGTAGTGGAAGATTTATTAGGAAGAGTTGAACGAGACTTAGATTATTTCGTTCTGCTTCAGCCTACATCTCCTATGAGAAATGCAGCGCATATTTCAGAGGCTATTATGAAATTTGAAAAGAATTATGAAAAGTATGATTTTTTAGTTTCTGTTAAAGAAGCTGAACATGGTTCTGTTTTGGTTAAACCAATTGAAGAAGATGAATCATTAAAGCATTTTGATACTGATTTTTCAAATTATAGAAGGCAAAGTTATAAAGAATATAGCCCTAATGGAGCAATTTTCATTGGAAAGCCAAACGCATATTTAGAGCATAAGCATTTCTTTGGTGCAAAAAGTATTGCGTATATTATGAATGAATTTGATTCGGTTGATATTGACGATGAATTAGACTACGAGTTTGCATGCTTATGTATGAAGAAAAGATTGCAGGAGATGAAATAGTGAAAAAAATTGCATATGTAACAGGATCAAGAGCAGATTACGGTATTGTTCGTAGATATCTTGATCTTATGAATAGGGATAAAGATATACAATTAGATATACTAACAACAGGTGCATTGTTAAGTGATACTTATGGTCATCAAGTTGACCTGATCTATGCAGATGGATTTAATGTTGCTGCTGAAATTGAAGTAAAATTAGATTCGTCGTCTAATAGAGCTGTACTCCATACAATGGCAGAAACTTTAGATAGATTTGCAGAGTTTTTTCAAAGACATCCATATGATCTCTTGATTGTACTTGGCGATAGATATGAAATGCTTTCTGTTGCTACGGCTGCTGCTATGCAGAGAATTCCAATATTGCATATTCACGGCGGAGAGGCAACTTATGGCAATTACGATGAATTTATTCGTCATGCTATCACGAAAATGGGTCTGTATCATTTTACAGCAACTGAAGAATACAGAAAGAGAGTAATTCAGTTAGGCGAACATCCAGACAAAGTATTTTATTTAGGTGCTTTGGGTGCTGAAAACTGTTTATATATTGAAGAAGAAAATGTCCCTAGCGTGGTTAAGGAATTAGATGAAAAGAAATACTTTGTTGTATTGTTTCATCCAGAAACACTTACAAATGTTAGTATATTGGATCAAGTGAATACACTATTAGATGCAATTAAGGGTTTTAATGAATATCAGTTTGTTTTTCTAGGTACAAATGCTGATACAAATTCTAATATTATCCGAGAGACTGTAAAGGCATTTGTTGAAAGCAATAATAATACAATTTACTTTGAAAACCTTCACACAGATGCATACCACTATTTATTGAAGAAGAGTATCTGTTTAATCGGTAATTCTTCATCGGGAATCATTGAAGCTCCGAGTCTTGGTATCTATACTGTTAATATTGGAGATAGACAAAAAGGTAGAGTTCGTGGAAACAGTGTTGTTGATACTCTGTGTACAGTAGATGACATAAAGATGGCAATTGAAAAGGTAATTGATAATTATAAAACAGTTACTCCAGTTAATCCTTATTACAAAAAAGATTCAACGAATCTTTATTATAAAACTACTAAGGATTTGCTGAATAGATTAGATGCGGATACTACCGAGCCTAAGATTTTCTATGACATGAAATAAGACAATTGAATACCGGTCAGCAGTTTAGAATTCTGGATGTAGAGTTCAGATACAAATGCGATAACGTTTACAACCGGACACACACGGGTCAGACCGTGCGTCCAGCTAAGGGTATATAGTCCGGTAGGTGGAAGCCCCATCAAATAAGCTGCTAACCACAGCATTTGAAGCGAGTCTTGAGTCTGCCGCGGTAACGTTGCAGGCTAAGCGTAGACAGCAAGATAACAGGGATAGCTATTGAGCACCGAAATCCCAAAGTCACCAGAGGGTCGACATCGTGGTCTGGATGGAAGACAACATATGTATTTATCGTTATGGTGAGATTTTACCCTTAACTTCCTGAAAAAGTAACACTCAAAAAATGGCAGATTGTAAAAAACCTTGAAAAATAGCAATGTCATTAACTTTAGCAAAAAGCAGAAATCGTAAGCATTTATAAAACTACGATTCCTGCTTTTTGTTTTTTTGTTGTTGATTGTCAAGTGAGAAGAAATGGGTCAGACCCCAATGTTGGGAACTTAGTGTCAACTTAAGGACTTTAAATCGATTTACTTGTTCTTTGAAAATCAAATAGTAAAAATATACAATTTCGAGCGTAAAATATCAGCACACTATGTCTACTTGACAAATTGGTCAAAATTTGCGGCGCAGCCTCTTGAATATATACTTTTTTAGGAGGTAATGCCATGAATTATTATGATTTAATTTCTTTGATTTTGACACAGCTACATGAACGGATTAATTCCGATGAATTTCTTGAACGATTTCGACGTCCAAATTCTTTTGTGCGATATCGTAAACTGACATTGAAACAGGTTGTTGCTTATCTTGTCCATTCAAAAAAACGTTCCATGGATATTGAATTGTCTGATCTTCAGCGCCAGCTTCCGGACATTGATTTTCCTGATGTTTCCAGGCAGGCTGTTTCAAAAGCCAGAAAAGGAATTCTGCCGGATCTTTTCAAAGAACTTTTGGATAAACAGGTTGAAATGGTTTATACACACCTTGACTGTCCAAAAAACTGGTTTGGATACCGTGTTTTTGCTGTTGATGGGTCTACACTGGAGATTCCCTTGTCCAATGATACCTCTGCGGAATTTGGGGCTATTACCAGCTGCAACAATCATGATGTTTTCTGGGTTGAAGGTCTGCTCTCAACTATTTATGATGTCTTTCTCGACCAGATAATTGATGGACAGATATATACGAAAGCGGCCGGCGAACGTGATCCGGTAAGAGAGCACTGGACCCGGCTGCAGGAACTGAACCTTGCCGACAATGCCCTGCTCATTTTTGACCGTGGATATTACTCAAAAGAATTATATGAGGACCTGGTTTCCAATGGATGCAACGTTTTGATGCGTTTAAGAAAAGACAATAAATTTTGCAAATTAGGTTCCGATGATTTTTCATGGACAGCTACTTCCGCAAATGGCAAACCGATCCTTTACCGGGTTGTAAAAGTTCCTCTGCCCCAAAAGTCCAAGGAAGCAAATGAGTATCTGGTAACTAATATTATAAATCCATCTATCTCTCCATCCTTGTTATATAACCTTTATTTTGAACGCTGGAATATTGAAACAAAATACAGGGAACTAAAAGACTGGTGGGAACTGGAAGAATTTACAGGGACAAGCTGTAATTCTATTGAGCAGGAATTATATATAAACCTGTTATTCTCCAATATTGCAGCGCTTGTCAAAACAGAAGCTGACAACATTGTAAGGGAAAAAGCATTTGTAAAAAACAAATGGGCATATCAGGCAAAAAGGACTTTTATCATAGGCGAAGTCAAAGCTCTTATGCCCAAGTTCCTTTTTATGTCCATGGAAATACTGCCAGTTATCATGAATTTAATCATAAAAGCATCAAAAAAGCGTTCACAGATTCACCCTGGCAGATGCTATGAACGCTCTAAAAAGAACAGAGACCGGAAACACATTCACACAAGAAAATCCGTTCTCTAAACACATACACAAGATATAGCCATTTTGAAAGGCCTATCCTGTATAGGTCTATTAAACTATACCATAAATTCTGCAATAAGGCGATATAATTTTTTACTATTTAATTTTTAAAGAACATATTTTAATACATACAGGTATAATTCATTTAAGTTGACGCTAAGTTCCCAACATTGGGGTCAGACCCTATGAAATAGACCCTATGAAATAAGAATAAATAAAAACATCGAAATATGTCGAAAAACGTCGACAAAAGATGAGTGCAATAACAGATGAAGAGTAGTACTATAGAGATAGAGCATAAATGGGCAAAATGAAAGGAAAATATGTTGTTTCATGTGGGGTCAGACCCCAGTAATGACCCCAGTAATTTATTTGAAGATGAAAAGAAAACAGTAGCTGATAAATATACTCAAAAAGTGCGACATTTACTTGAATTGAAAAATAAATTGTCAAGGGAAGAAATATTGCTTAAAGAGCAGCGATATTTGCTTGAAGATAATGGACATTATGAACTTATTCATAGTATAGAGCAAAAAGAATTAATATGTGGGTGTACGTTGTTTAACTTGATGAATTTCAAAGAAAATGAAATATTAAAAAAAATTATGAGGCTGAGATTGTTCCTTCTCCCAAGGCTGCCATTGACATGATATATAAAATCTTAAGAGTGATTGATTATGTTATGAACTTGAAACAGAGAATCATAGTAGACGTATAGAATGGCAGAACAAGGAAATAGAACATTATACAGAAAAAAATTCTCAGATATTGCAATACAAAAAATGGGTTAATGGAATACTGTTTGTTATTATGGCGATAGCCATCTATGGATTGGTCGGCTTTGGACATGTTTCCTAGTTGATATGGGGATCATTAGAAGAAATAGGTAAAATTATATTTAGTGTAATTTTTACTGCGTTGGTGGGTTTTGATGTTGGCAGGATTGAAAAAAATTTGACAAAGATTAATTTTTGATCTTCGAATTCTTTAATTAAAACTTGCAGGTGATCTATAGGTTACTGCAGTAATCAGAAGCTAAACCAATTTGGCCTATGTATTAAAGAAACAAAATAATGTCATGGAGGTATTATGTATTATGAAGAAGATATTTATTAGTCATTCATCAGAGGACAAGGAAATAGTAGGTGAATTAATTGCACTTATAGAAGGCATGGGTGTAAAGAGTGAACAAATTTTTTGCTCATCATTTGAAGGATATGGAATTAAATTGGGTGCAAATTGGTTGGATGCTATACGGGAGGAACTTACAGAGGAGACGTTGGTCTTATTTGTGCTGACTACGAATTTCTACAACAGTCATATGTGTCAATGTGAATTGGGAGCTGTTTGGGCAAATACATTGGAGCATATACCGATTCTTGTACCACCGCTTACAACAAAAGATTTAGAGTATATTTTAAGAAATCATCAGAGCATGGTTATAACAGACAAAGATAAGTTGAATTCTCTTAACGATCAGGTTACAGAATGGATGGGAATATCTCAAAATAAAGTCAGTATTTGGCAAATGAAATGTGACAAGTTTGTGGCTGATATAGATAATATAATTGCAAAAAAGTATGTAATGTAGTATATGAGAAGGGATTTTTTTATTATCAATTACATCAATTATATGAAAAAATTTCAAATATACTACTGAAAGAAAACAAATTAAATATTACATTGCCGGATGAAAAAATCGAGGATGTTATAATTTCTCAATATACATATATAGTTTACGCAGGATATGATGTAATACTGAGTATCAGAGATAAGAGGGACTTGGAAAAACTTATTACATATAATGATAAAAAAATATTATTATTTGTAAAAAATCCGGAGTATATAGTTGAGGCAGAACTATTCCGTAAATTAAATTTAAAGTGCATATATTTTGGCAGAAAAAACTGGAATATAAAAAATTTTGATTTTTCTGTTTCGGAGAATCTGGCATTAAATTACATCTGTTATTTAGAGAATGAGTTTCCTAAAACTGTTTTTTCTGATAAGGATAGAGAAGAAATACTCCGTATTAGTGGATATAATTTTTATAATATATATCAGATTATGCAGTTGTGTTATTTCAATCAGGTGACAGTGGAACAAATTCGAAGTAGAGGATTTGTCGATATAGCAAAAGAAGATAAAGACATCAGTATTATTTTAAATTTGTGCTCAAAGGGGATCCACATTAATGCAATTAGAAAATTGATTGGAGACGCTAAAGCTGAAGAATATATTATGAAAAAGTATATCTTCTTAAATGGAGAGTATGCCATTCCGAATGTGGAATTTAAACTAAAATATACGTCAGAACCGAATAGTTTAAATGAAAACTGGTGGAAAAATATATTGGCATATGTACAAACGATAAAAGCTACTCATGATGTGACAATATGTCAACAAGTTGAATGGAACTTGAGAAACATCATACAATTGGATATACAAAATGACAGTCTAAATGGGTATTTATATAAAATAGAAAGAATATTATTTAAAATATACAGATTTAGAGAAAATTCTGTTTTATTGGACATGCTTAAAGAATGTAAAACATTTTTCAAAAGAGACAAGGAAAAATGGATTAGATGTTTAGTTGATGAAGCAACACTATATATGGATATAGAGGAATTTAAAGTTTCAAAAGAGAAATTTGAGCAGGCTTTAGAGTCATGTAAAGAGAATTCTGTTAGGAAGGAAGTTCAGATTCTGGTAGAAGATGAATATTCCAGGGTACTTGAAAAGACAGGACATTATTATGAGGCTGTTAACAAATTATATGTTGTAGAGCAGTATTATCAGGAAGTTAAAAATGAAAAGAAATTAAATAATGTGAAAAATAGAATTGGTTTAAATCTCAGCTTTATTGGTGATATAGAAAGAGCAACAGAATATCTGGAGAGTTTATTATTTGGTAATTTTAATAAAAAAATAGATAGAAATAACATTTTATCATGTGAGGTGGCAAACAACTTATCACTGTGCTATATGGAGGCTGGGTTTTATAAGAAGGCATTGAGACTTCAGAATTCATTATATCAATTATATTTACGAACTCAGGATACGCCGGTAAATTACGCGACAGATATACTCCAGAATAAGGGAAATATATATTTGTATGAGCATAAATATTATGAGGCTTTTAAGTGCTTTGAACAAGCACTTAACGATGAGACAAATCCATATTCAAAAGAACTGATTCTTGAGAATTATTTGTATGCAAAAGGCTTTTATGAAACAAATTTTGAAGAAAGTATTACATTTTTTGAAAATCAGATAAGACAAACAGAAATGAATTACGAGACTTGTAAGATGTTAGCGGAAATGTATTTTGCAAACCAAAATTATAGTAAATGTGCAAAGCTCTGCAAGAGAGTACTGAATCAAATCGTATATAGAGAGGAAAGATTTATTTATATTTGTTTGGATATCATGTATATGAGTAGTTTGAAGAAGACTAATAAGCTTACATTGAGACAAAGATACAGTTGTTATACAAGAATAGCCAGATATAAGCAATTTATAAAAAGACATGTGGGATGCAGATCACCATATTATAGAAAGATTGAGGAGTGCAAATTGGTTTTGAAAGGCTGATCTCTGTACATCAGACTGGCAAGAAGGATGTTTCCAAGCAGCTGCATGCCAATCCGAAAGCAGAGTTGTGCGCATTCAAAGGCGGCGAGTGGATTCGCGTTGCCGGCGAACTGGTAGAGGATGACCGTGTGGACAAACTGAACTCCAGGAGTTCACACGGTAATTTTTGAAGGTTGATGTATAGTTTGCAACGGAAATAAAAGTAATGGAGCGTGAGAAAAAATGAATTTATCAAAAATACATCATATTGCAATCATCGTATCTGACTACGAAGCCGCAAAGAATTTTTATGTGAACAAGCTGGGCTTCTCTGTCATCAGAGAAAACTATCGCCCAGAGCGTAAGGACTGGAAGCTAGATCTTAGTGTCAATGAACACACAGAGCTGGAGATTTTTGCTGAAGAGAATCCACCGAAGCGTGTGAACCGCCCAGAGGCCTGTGGGCTACGTCATCTTGCGTTCTGCGTAGACAGCGTGGAACAGACGGTGAATGAGCTGGCGGAAGTCGGAATTGAATGTGAGCCGATTCGGGTTGACGATTATACCGGCAAGAAGATGACTTTCTTTCATGACCCGGACGGACTGCCGCTGGAGCTGCACGAATAAGGGATGGATAAAATGATATTTCGTAAAGCAGAAAAAGAAGATTTCGACAAAATAAGATCTCTGTACTGGAACTTGATCGACCAAGACCAGGATGACCCGTCATTTCCGCATTGGAAGAAAGGAGTCCATCCATCTGATGAAATGATACAGAACAACATTGATAGGGAAGAACTGTATGTGTTGGCAGATGGTGATGAAATCGCAGCGTGTGTCATAGTAAATGATGAAAAGGTCGATGGCTATGCAGATGCTCCGTGGCAGATTGACTCGGATGAGGTAATCGTTCTTCATGTTCTGGCAGTTCATCCGTATTATCGTGGAAAAGGACTGGCGCGAAGATTAGTAGAGAATGTAATTGAGCAGGAAAGAAAAGCTGGCAAGAAGGCATTACGACTTGATGTGATTGAGAACAACACAACGGCCGAAAAGTTGTATCAGAAACTAGGTTTTCGATATATCCAGACCAAGACACCTTATTATGATGTGGTCGGGGAGATGACGTTCAAATTGTATGAACTGGTGCTGTGAGCTATGGGAGAAAAAAGAGTGTATAAATCTCGGAAGCCAGGCGGCGGTCGAAAGAAGCTAAAGCCGGAGTATGATGCAGGGAAGAATCTGAAAGAGCAGATGGAAAGTGCTGTGGCGCTTTATAATGCTGAGATGTCCTTGTACCATGGCTGTGACCTATAAAAAATTGTTTCACTTACTGAGTGACAAGGGTATGACTAATGCAGATCTGATGGAAAAAGCAGGCTTTAGTGCCAATATCATTACACGCATCAAGCGTGACAATTATATTTCTCTCGACACTATCGAGAAAATCTGCAAAACTCTTGATTGTGGAGTCGATGATATTTTGGAATTCACTACAGAAATCGAACAATGAACAGCATTGCAGCATATTCGAACAACATTCTTTATTTGATATTATCCGAGGAAGTATTATGAATTTATATAAACGAGACTATATAAAGAGCGTTCCTACCAAACAGGAGATGCAACTGTATGAGGGTATTTTGTGTACTGAAAGAAAAGCTGTCGGAGACAGAGGATTTGGGAAGATAAATCATAGGCGATTGTATCCAGCAGCAGTTCGACACTATAATAGTTTGTTCCCTAACAATCATATTGAGTTGTTTGATTTCCAGAACGAAGGTAATATGGAACAACTAAATGAAGAATTTTGTGCCTTGATTCATGATGCAAATACAAACGAAAGAGACGTTCTTCGCTTTATTAATCATAGACCTGCTTATCATATTATTGCCGGTGTATTTAAGTATTATAATTTTGGCCACCACGATGCATATGTCTTCCCGGAATTTGCTTTAGGTAAGTACATTGCCGATTATTTGTTGATAGGAAAAAGCTCTGGCGGCTATGAGTTTGTATTTGTCGAGCTTGAACACCCTAATGGAAGAACAACCTTGAAATCTGGACACGAGGGAGAAGCCTTTAGAAAAGGTACTTATCAAATTTATGATTGGAAAGCAGAAATCGAAGCACACTTTTCTGCATCGTTTGTAACGATCACCAAGTACAGCAACAAATCCTCACTTCCGAAGGAATTTTCAGAATATGATTCAAGCCGCTTCCACTATGCTGTGGTCGCAGGCTTGCGTGAGGATTACAAGGAAGCTACTTATCGTGATCGTCGAAACAAAGCAACCCAGCAAAACATTCTAACTTTGCATTATGATAATCTGTACGATAAAGCCTGCGAGTTAGAAACAGCTCAATCATTTTAAATAGCAAGTGAACCGCTCATGTTAACGGTTAGGATTAACGTGCTTCTCCCATCTTGACATGGATACCTGTATTTTGAAGAGAAAGGAACAAGCAAGATATGAAACCAGTATTGATGGAAAATGCCTTTGAAGCGTGGGCGGCTGCCATACGCTTTTGTGATGATATAAAGGATGGAAAAGCAACACTCCTGTATCAGAAAAATTTTGTGTCGTCACTTCATAATGCTGTTGAACTTATTATGAAGCAAATGCTGTTGAATGATAATGATCACAGGGTTGCAGAAGTAAGAAAAACAAAAAATGAAGCTGATGCAAAACTCTTACTCGATTATTTCAAGGCAACGGATTTAAATAGTTTTTTTGATACGTTGTCAAATGAAGACCTTTCAAAATTTAACACAATTCAATTTAACGAACTAATTTCATTACATAAGAAGTTATTTGGCAGAAGCCTTGCGCAGGGAGAATCGTTAAAAACAGAACTTGAGCTGTTGCAAAAACTGAGAAATAATGAAACCCACTTTTTGATTCGTCAAGGCAGCTTTTTGTCCGAAGAAGATTTTTGTGTGCTTCATAATTTCATGATTCGCTTTTATAAAATTATGGAAACATGGTGTCCTATTGACAAAGATGATTATGAATTATATATACTTCCTTATTGGGGAGATCCCATTGGAGCCGATAGCATTTACGGATTCAATCGTGAACCTTTACAGAGTTTTTCTTATGAAACTGCTGTAAAAAATTCAAAGTTAGCAAAGAAAATAGCAGAATTACTTAACAGTGACTATCTATATGGTGCTCCTGATTTTTCACCATATACCATTACAAAAGATTTGATAGAACAACACATGGAGTTATCTTCTCAGTTTGATGAAATATGGTCTATGGTGTATATGATGCAATGTTTAGAGATAATTTCTGTAGATGAAATTTTGGATGATGAACAAGGGCGAGTTTATTTTGCACTAGCGCATTGAGGTCCACTAGCACATTGGGGTCAGACCCCATGAAATACCGATAAAGAAGATAAAACAGAACTAAAAGATCTGTAAAAGAAACATAAAATATCTTCCAAAAACTTATCACGAGTGATAAAATCTCGTAAATAAGATATCAGAGATGGGATAGAGGGATAAGCAAATGCAGGAGAACATGAAAGAATACCTGACAGAAAAGGAATCCAGGGAAAAGAGACTGGAAGTATATATAGAGAAGATCCAGGAAAAGGTGTTGAGCAGATCTTCGGAAACAATCCGGCAGTTAGTGGAGGAGCGACACCGCCAGAAAATGACGCAGCAAGAAATAGCGGATATTACAGGGATAAAACCGTCAAATATAGCCCGGTTTGAGAGTGGCGAAAGGGTACCAACGCTGGTTGTATTGGAGAAATATGCAAATGCACTTGGAAAACATATTGAAATAAAAATCTGTGATGACTGACAGATTTTTATTTTAGGATAATCATAAATGATAGTATTATTGAGAATAAAAAACGAAATGAAAGGAGAAATATCGCAAGTATCGCAAGAAAAGTAAGTGCTTAATTTTTAGTTTGCTTTTAAGATCGAAATTGAATCATAATACGAAAAAATCACATAAAATCATAATTTAACAAGATAATAAATATAATAATCTTGACATATACGAAAAAAACGTATAACCTAAATGTACAGGAGGTGTCAAGATGCTGATACGGTTTAGTGTAAAAAATTTTTTGTCATTTGCATCAAGAGAAGATAACATGTCTGAAGAATTTTCTATGATTGCAGGACGTGTTCGGGGGAAAAAGGAACACCTGTATGATGATGGAAAGATCAAACTGCTGAAATTTGCGGCAGTTTATGGTGCGAATGCTGCCGGAAAATCCAATCTGGTAAAGGCAATGGATTTTATGAAACAGGTAGTGGTCAGTGGTCTGCCGGATGGACATACAGAAAAATACTGTAAAGTAAATCCGGAAAATGCTATGAAGCCAAGCTATTTTGAAGTAGAGATTCTGTTAGATGGTAAATATTATTCTTATGGTTTTGAAATTATCCTGAGCCAAAGCAGGTTTATTTCAGAGTGGCTGATGGAACTTCATGCTGATAATTCAGAGAAAATACTTTTTACAAGAGACATTGCAAACGGAACGTATGAACTGGGTGGTATGCTTGCACGTAAAGGGTTAAAGGAAAAACTGGATGTCTATGCAGACGATATTCGTGGAGATGGCAGTGTCCTGTTTTTGGCGGTCATGAATCAAAATAAAAAAAATCTGTACGAGAGTCATAAAACGGCTGCGATTCTGAAAAATGTTTTTTTGTGGATAAAAGATTCACTGGATATCAATTATCCGAATCAGCCGATCTCTGATTACTCTTATCTGGCCCAGGCAGATAAAGTCAGTGAGGTTTGCCGGGTCATATCTGCATTTGGAACCGGGATTACGGATTTCGCTTTAGTGGATGTTCCAGTTGAAAAAGTGCTACATGGATTGTCGAAGAACCAGCAGGACAAAATTCTGTCAAATATCGAGCAGAAACAGGTTGAAGTAAGAAACCATCCACAGATCAAGGGAATCAATATGATATTAAGGACGCTTGCGGATCTGTTTATTATTATGATAGATGGCAACGATACTGTGAAATGCCAGACAATCGAGTTCAGTCATGGAAGAAAAAATGTGTTATTTAATCTGGAAGAAGAATCGGATGGAACAGTGCGTATTCTCGATCTGTTGGAGATATTATTGTCCGGCGAGGGAAAAACTTATGTCATAGATGAACTGGATCGGTGTCTGCATCCAAGTCTCAGTTATAAGTTTGTGGAGACATTTTTAAACCTTGCGGCTGAGAAGAATATCCAGCTTATCGTTACAACCCATGAGTCGAGATTGATGGATTTCGATCTTCTCCGCAGGGATGAGATATGGTTCGTGGATAAAAAGGAAAACGGAGAGTCGGATATCTATTCATTGGAAGAATATAATGCCAGATTTGACCAGAAGATTGACAAGGCATATCTGGAGGGAAGGTATGGGGGTATTCCTATTTTCAGCACCATTTTTCCAGTTGAGAGGGCATAGCGTATGAGAGAAAAAAAGACATTTGCCCAAAGAACCAGAACAAGGAATACAGACGAAGTGCGGAAAAAGTATTTTCTTATATATGAAGGAAAAGAAACAGAGGAGATTTATTTTGAAGGTGTAAACCAGAATCGTTCCATGATCGGAATCAATCCGTTGATCGAACTGGTTCCTGTAGTAAGGAGCTACAGTGAAGAAGGATGGAGTAATCCAAAGAAGATCGTGGACCGTATGCTTTTGAATCTGAAAGAAAGCAGACTTGGCACTGTTTCGTATGAAACTCTTTTAAACTGGTTCATGGATTATCTGTATGAAGAAAAGATACTGGTAAACAGCAAAGCAAAAGCCAAAAGTCTTTGGCAGACGCTAGAATGGATATGCAGCGAAAAACTGCAGATCACTCTTACAGAGCCTGTTACAGATCTGGAAGAAACATGCAGGATGCTTGCTGAGTATTTTCAGGATAAAGAAGGATATGAACAGATTGTTGATGATGTGCCACGCATTATCCGAAACCGGGCGATTACTTATGCGGAAGGATTTGATAAAATATGCTTTGTCGTAGATCGTGACCGAGAGAGCTTTGTTGCACATGAGGAAAACAATCAGTATAAATATGTTCTGGAAAAATGCAGGGAAAATGGTTTTGGATTATATCTGACAAATCCATGTTTTGAATTTTGGCTGTTGATCCACTTTGATGACGTGGAACAACTAGATGAAATACAGCTTTTCCATAATCCGAAAATAACTGCGAAACGCCGCTATACGGAACAAGAACTACGAAAAAGAATGACTGGGTATACAAAGTCTTCTTATGATGTTGACTGGTTTATGAATCGGATTGATATAGCAATCAAAAATGAAAAGAACTATTGCGAAGATATTGAAGAATTAGAACATTCAGTGGGAAGCCGGGTTGGATTGTTAATTGAAGAATTAAGGGATATAAAATAAGATGATAGAGGGAGATTGCAGTGCCTCGGCATTGTAATCTCCCTCATCTTTTTAAGACTGATTTTTCTGTTGTCCGCCAACGTTCCAGCTCATATGAGCCCCACAAGGGGTAGACCCCATGAAATACCCTGCTCACGAAGCAGTCATGAATAGTATGTAGAGCAACTTGGAGTTGTTTAGAGAAGTTCAGAACAACCCGTTGTTTAGTGTGAACTTCCAGTAATTTTTCCACCTAAAGAAAAAAGAACGAAATAAAATCATAAAAAATCCCGGTTTTCTGCGGTTTTTCATTGCAGATAGCCGGGAAATATAGTACAATTAATTTAGGCGGATAACCGCCTAAAAGGAGGGCGCTATGTATCTGGATTTTTTGGTGAAAGTACCAACCGTAAAAGGCAAGATCACACGGAGAAAAAAGTCAAATGTTGTATATATAGAGTATGAGTATGACCGGGTTTATGATCCATCCCGGAAGTATACTTTTCCCAAAAGAGTAACGATCGGAAAACTGTCAGATACGGATCCGGAACTCATGAAACCGAATCAAAATTTCCTGAAATATTTCCCCGATGCAGAACTTCCGGAAAGGAAAAACAGGACTTCCAGAAGCAGCTGTCTCAGGGTAGGAGCATACTTTGTACTGCGTAAGATCATAGAAGAATGCAGTTTAAAAGATATCCTTGGAAAGTATTTTGGATCACGTGATATGGGTCTGTTTTTAGATCTGGCTGTTTATTCGATCATAGCAGAAAACAATGCAGCGCAGTACTATCCGGATTATACATACAACCATCCGCTTTTTACGGAAAAGATGAAACAATACAGTGATTCAACCGTATCAGATTTCCTGAATTCAGTAACAGATGACCAGAGTACAGGCTTTCTGAATACATGGAATGAGTCACGGAATTACCGTGAAAAGATTTATATTTCTTATGGTTCAACGAATAAAAACTGTCAGGCTGGAGACATAAAAATGGTTGAATTTGGGCATCCGAAAGTAGATATGGGAGAGCCGGTATTTAATTATGCAGTTGCGTATGATACTCATAATCAGGAACCATTATTTTATGAAAAATATCCAGGAAGTCTGAACGATATCTCCCAGCTTCAGTTCATGCTGGATAAAGCATCCGGATATGGTTATAAGAAGATCGGATTCATTCTGGACAGGGGATATTTCAGCTGTGAGAACATACAATATATGGATAAATGTGGATATAGTTTTGTTATCATGGTGAAAGGGATGTCTGCCCTTGTGAATGAACTGATCCTGGAAAATAAAGGGACATTCGAAAATAAGCGGGTGAACAATATCTATGAATATGGAGTTTACGGAAAGACAATACGGCACAAACTGTATGCAGGTGATAAAAAAGAGCGTTATTTTCATCTGTATCATAGCATTTCAAAAGAAAGCGCAGAACGGATAGAGATTGAAAACCGGATTAACCAGATGACGCAGTATCTGAAAAAGTACCAGAATAAAGTAAAGGAATTCGGCCCTGGATTTGAAAAGTATTTTAACCTTCATTATGATGAAAAGAGCCAGGCTTTTATACTACCGGAAGAACGGTGCAGCGTGGTAGAAAGAGAGCTGGATCTGGCTGGATATTTTTGTATTGTTACATCGAAAAAGATGAGTGCGAAGGAAGCAATCGAACTATATAAGAGCAGGGATGTATCGGAGAAACTATTCCGTGGAGACAAATCATATCTTGGGAATAAGAGCATCCGGGTGTATTCAGAAGAATCAGCAGGAGCGAAGATATTTGTTGAATTTGTAGCCATGATAGTGCGCTGCAAGATGTATATAAAACTAAAAGAAGAAATGAAAAAATTGGATAAGAAACTGAACTATATGACTGTACCGGCGGCAATAAAAGAGCTGGAAAAAATAGAAATGGTACGTCAGTTAGACAATATATACCGTCTGGATCATGCAGTAACAGCGAACCAGAAAGTAATATTGAAAGCTTTTGGAATGGATGCGAACAGTATAAAATATTTTGCATCAGAGCTGAGTAAGGAACTGAAAAAAGCAGAATAAGGAAGGAAAATAAAGATGGCAAGAACAAGAAAAACAAGTAAGGAAGCACTGGAAGAAAAGATTGAAAAAGCAGAGGCTGATGTGATCGCAGCGAAGAAAAAGTATGACCAGGCAACAGCAAATCTGAAAGAACTGTTAGACAAGCGGGATGCCATAAGAAAAGAAGAGATCCTGTCAGCGGTTGTAAAAAGTGGGCGGTCATATGAGGAGATCATGAACTTTTTGAATGCAGGATCAGATGGAGAAAAGACGGAAAAATAGAATTATTTTGAGTCGCAGATATAGCGACACTCGATTTAGGCGGAAAAAAACTGGAAGTTCACAATTCTTGTTACTTCAGTGGTAAAGGAGAAGGAAAAACCAGAAACATTTATCTGAAAATTATAGTGCGAGTTTATTGACAAAAGAGCTATGAGGGCATATGATAATAATATATGAGCTGATAGACTTTTGGACGAGCACAAAAAAAGCAGTAAAAACAGTAATTTACAGAAAATTCTGTTAATTACTTGCAAAAATAGCTCTCGGAAGCCGCTAAAATCAAGGGTTCCGAGAGGCTACCGTAGAAATGAAAGTAAGCCCGTTGAGGGCATTGACACCATCAATCAATGATTTGATAAACAGTTTATAATCTGTAGAAATGAAAGTAAGCCCGTTGAGGGCATTGACACACTTCCGGCTCTATGTCATATTTGATTTCCGTAACAATGTAGAAATGAAAGTAAGCCCGTTGAGGGCATTGACACACCGACATATTTACACAGAACTTCAAAGTTCTCTGAGTAGAAATGAAAGTAAGCCCGTTGAGGGCATTGACACGAGCCATTCTACTGTTTTTCTGTCTGGATACGTTTTTTGTAGAAATGAAAGTAAGCCCGTTGAGGGCATTGACACATTGTTACGACGGCTTCTCTCATGTCTTTAAAATTTGTAGAAATGGAAGTAAGCCCGTTGAGGGCATTGACACTTTTCTTAGACAGTTTCATAGTAACGGCTTTTGCAAAACATATCGGGTCGAGTAGACGCACCCCTTGCGGTCGTACGCCCCTCGCAGAATCCGGACTTGCGGCTTTCCCGCATCCGGCTCTTTGTGAAACGAATCGTTCACATTTATCAATCGTATACACTGACATATATTCTTGCTCTTACTAACAGGTAACTGTTATCAATCATATTCAGAAACTCTACCCAGTTGTAGCTTTTCTACTGGCTTCTTCTGTTCAGCCAGTAGAAAAGGCTTTTCATAACATTATAACGAAATGCTGTGATTCTCTCTGAATTGTCAGTGATGCCATAGTAATGGAAATAACCAGTTAGTATCTCATTAAGCTTGGAAATGATTTCTTTTACTCTTAAAGTCCGCATGGCCCAGGACACCGGATGAAGTAAGGGAAATCTCTTTCCAGCAGGTGTAATGGCTCCTCCAGGGACTGGAAATCGAACAGAAAAAAGCCCATCATCAGGTAAAGATAGACTATGAAAACAGCTGTTTCTGATCTTCCGTGATAATGCTGTGAAAAAGCCTTGGAAAGCCTTGAAATTCAGCACTTTTCGGGGGTTCAGATATCGTAAAACAGTAGATAAAAATGTCGAAAAATGGTATGCTGTTTCTATCAAAAGTACGGAGTAAAACAGCATGACAGAGCATGAAGAATTACTAATGCTGAGAGCTCTTGCAGCAAAACAGGCGCAGGAACTGGAAGCCGGTAAAAGGATCATTGCCGAGCGTGATGAAAAGATCAGAAAACAGAATATCCAGATCGACAACATGATCCAGGCACTTCTTCATGCCCGGAAACTGCTTAAGAGTTTTGATGGATACCTGATCACGGATGCCTAAGGCTGTTCGTCCAGTTTAAAGTCAGTATGTTCTAAAACAGACTGCAAAATTAAATAGGAGATAATCAAATGGCAAAGAGTACAAGAGGATTTTGCAAATATTGCGGAAAAGAATACACAAGAACGGGGATAGCAAAGCATTTACAAACGTGTAAGAAAAGAGTTGATTCGTGCGAAAAAGCGGAAAAAACAGAAAAATATTTTGAATTGTTGTTATATGGAGCATATAATAAAGACTATTGGCTGATTATTCAAATCAAAGAGAATGCAACATTGGATGATCTGGATCGATTTATCCGTGATATTTGGGTAGAGTGTTGCGGACATTTAAGTGCATTTGAGATTGATGGTGTAAGCTATGAAAGGGAACCCGATGATGATTTTGGTTGGGGTGAGCCGGCAAAGAGTACGAATCATACATTAAAACAAGTGCTTACAACGGGAATGATTTTTAATTATGAATATGATTTTGGTTCTACAACAGAAATTATGGTCAAAGTGTTGGATCATTACAGTGCCCAAAAGCAGAACGAAAAAGTTGTGATTTTATCCAGAAATAATCCGCCACAGTTTGTATGTTCTATTTGCGGAAATCAGAAAGCAACATGGATCAATGCATTTCGTATTTATGATGAAGATCTATTCTGGTGCGAAGAGTGCGTGAATAAACTGGAAGAGGGTGAACTTGAAGCGTATGAGAATGACGTATGTTTTCTTCCAATCACGAATTCCCCAAGAATGGGAGTTTGTGGCTATGAAGGAAGTGATATTTATCCGGAACAATTTGAGCCGGATATACCAAAATAAGGATGTATGACGGGGAGTTTAAAGTCCTCTCCCTTTGGAATTTCACGTAGTCCCAAAAGGGAGAGGTTTTTTCATTAATCCAACAATTTTCCCTCTCTGTAAGACCATTCAAGATAATCTGGATTCTGGTAATATAAGTCTGTTTTAAAATCAGATATTTTATCACTGATAAAGGAAGAAAAGATTTTTATCAGCTCCTGTACTTCCGCCCCTGCTTCCGCACAATCTTCTATCATAATACTATAAAGCCTTCCAATATCAAGATAACTCGGAATGGAATATTTACAGTCAGATATAGTATCGAAGGTCCCCTGTTTTATCTGATAATAACTAATTACTTCATCACTTACCTGTTCAAAACTGAGACAATGGTTTACTTCCGCATCATATAAAAGCTTTTTTATCCCTTCCTCACCAATTGCCTTAACGATATCACCTCTATGGTTCTTAGTCTCTCTGGCAATGTATTCTATCAATGCACACACATAAAAATAATCATTTCTTTCTTGTTCTGTCATACACTACCTCACTTTTCATAAATGTCAGACAATCAATTGCCGAAAGGGTATGGAAACTAATCTGATGAGTTGGATATTTAAACTCAGCTAATACCCAGAACTGTCTTCTTGTAATTCGCCCGGCAAGAAAATCATTCACATAATTCCATACGGTATCATTTGCCATCGGCCCCTCTACAATATCATATGTATGCGTTTTTCCGCTTCTACATTCTGCAATAAAATCCAACCACTCATCAGATATCTCAGGAAATCTCAGTATTTTTAAATTTTCAGTTGGCACATACTCATAATAATTGATAATTGGTTCGCCGATTCCACGATTTGCCCAGCGTATAGCCTGATTCATATTATTTGTACAATAAAATCCCCATGAAAAATCTTTTGTATATTTTGTTTTTCTTATTTCTGGATATTGAACAATTTCTTTACTTGCGTGATATAGTTCCATAGATTCTCACCTCATAAAAATAGTTCCACAGTACTGAGTTAATAATATCATGAAACCATTTTATCGTAAAGCTAAAAACCATCACTAATTTCTATTGCGCATCGCTCCATACTTTTCCTCAGATTGTTTGACTTGATTTGCGATTCTGCAATTTACAGTCAATACATTTCCGGGAAATGGTTGACAATCAGCTCCTTGTGTTTTAAAATGGTAAACCATAAAGCAAATGGAGGTTTACAAATGACAAAAACAAAGAGCATGATTTATTGCGGTCTTTTTACGGCGTTGATTGCAGCGGGGGCATTTATTAAAATCCCTGTACCTGTGGTTCCGTTTACACTGCAGTACCTGTTCACTATGCTTGCCGGATTGTTTCTGGGATCCAGAAGGGGTATGATTTCTGTGGTTGCCTATATGCTGCTGGGGCTGGCGGGACTTCCGATCTTTTCGGAAGGCGGTGGAATCTGGTATATTTTCAAGCCAAGCTTCGGTTATATTATAGGGTTCTGCCTGGGAACATACGTAACCGGACTTATCGCAGAACGTCTTAAGCAGAAGACAGTTTTTCGCTATTTACTTGCAAATCTGGCAGGTCTGATGATTGTCTATATCTGTGGAATGGTTTATTACTATGTGATCTGTAACTATGTGATTGATACACCGATTGGAATCTGGCCGCTGATTCTTTATTGTTTTCTGCTTGCGGTACCCGGCGATATTGCATTAAGTATCCTGGGAGCTGTCATTGCAAAGCGTGTCAGACCGGTAGTGCATCAATATCTTTTTGATTCAAAATCAAATGTCAGACTGAAAACGGAGGAGCTTGCAAAATGAATCCACTTATTTTAGCACAGGAAATTATTGATGGGCGCAGAATTACAAGGGAGGATGATCTTTCCTATTTTCTTACCTGTGATTTAGATGAATTATGTGAAGGAGCAGACCGTATCCGCAAAGCATATATCGGTGATAAGGTAGACCTCTGTTCCATCATCAATGGCCGCAGCGGCAGGTGTCCGGAGGACTGCAAATATTGTGCGCAGTCAGTACACAACCATACTTCCTGCGAGATCTATGATTTTCTTCCGGAGGAAAAGATTCTGGAAGCATGTAAAATGAACGAAGAGGAGGGCGTTGACCGTTTCTCGATCGTTACTGCAGGAAAGGCCCTGACTGGAAAAGAATTTGATCAGGCGATCCACGCCTATGAAACCATGCATAAGGAATGTAATATTGATCTTTGTGCTTCCATGGGATTTCTTTCTTCTGAACAGCTGCATCGTCTTCATGAAGCCGGAGTAACCAGTTACCATCATAATATTGAGACTTCAAAGAGAAATTTTCCTAATATATGTACGACACATACATACGATATGAAGATTGAAACTCTGAAAAAGGTAAAGGCAGAAGGAATGTGTGCATGTTCCGGCGGTATCATAGGAATGGGAGAGACCTGGGAGGATCGTCTGGATATGGCAGTCAGCCTTGCGGAGCTGGGGATTGATTCTATTCCGATCAATGCATTGATGCCCATTCCGGGAACACCTTTGGAACACCTTGATCAGCTTTCAGAGCAGGATATCCTCCGGACAATCGCCTTCTTCCGTTATATTAATCCTGAGGCTAATATTCGTCTTGCTGCCGGACGGGCACTTCTTACCAATGACGGGGAAACCGCCTTTAAATCCGGAGCCTCCGCTACAATAACAGGGAACATGCTGACTACCGTTGCCTGTGCAACAATCCGCAGCGATCGAAAAATGCTCTCTGATATGGGCAGAGATGTAACACCGGAATATTGGAAGGAAGCGGAAGAATCATGAGTAAAGCGGTATTTATTACAGGAACAGGAACGGACATCGGTAAAACCTATCTCTCAGGACTGATCGTAAAAAAACTGGCGCAGGCAGGAAAAAATCCGGCTTATTATAAAGCTGCAATGAGCGGAAATGACCGGCGTACAGACGGAAGTCTGATCCCGGGTGATGCACTTTTTGTCAAGGAGATGTCCGGTATTTCCCAGTCTCTGGATGATATGTGTCCATATGTATATGAAAATGCCTGGTCTCCTCATCTGGCTTCAAGAGTTGAGGGCAATCCGGTGGATCTTGATGTTGTGCGAAGAGGATTTTTGAAGGCGGCAAATGATTATGAATATATTACCATGGAAGGAAGTGGCGGTATCCTCTGTCCGCTCTGTTTTGATGAACGCAAAATCCAGCTTGAGGATGTGATAAAAGAGTTTGAACTTTCCAGTATTCTGGTGGCAGATGCAGGGCTTGGTACAATTAACAGTGTTGTATTGACAGCTGAGTATATGAAAGCCCATTCCCTTCCCATCAAAGGTATTATTTTTAATCATTACCATCCCGGAAATATTATGGAAGAGGATAATATTGTTATGTGTCAACATATGACTGGCCTTCCGGTTATTGCAAAAGTAGAGGATAATGCAAAAGATCTTGAGATAGATGCAGATGCACTGGCAGAATTTTATGATGAGGTGAAAATCAAATGATATGGTATCCCTATGAACAAATGAAAACAATGAAAGATCCGTATAAGATTCTGGATGCAGAGGGTGTACATCTTTATACAAAAGATCAGAAGCTGATAGACTCTATATCTTCCTGGTGGTGTATGATTCATGGATATAAGCATCCGGAGCTGACAGAAGCTATCAAGGAACAGGCAGACCGTTTCTGTCATGTAATGCTTGGGGGACTGACGCATGAGCCGGTGGAAAAGCTTTCTGCGAAGCTGCAGGAATTTCTGCCAGGAGATCTGGATTATTGCTTTTTTTCAGATTCAGGAAGTGTTGCAGTGGAGGTTTCACTTAAAATGGCCCTTCAATACAACACCAATCAGGGAAGAAAGCGCCCGTTAGTGTTGGCTCTTGAACATGCATATCATGGTGATACCTTTAAGGCAATGGAAGTTGGCGATGACGAGGATTATCATTTCGCTTTTGACAAAAAAGAGGGTGTTGTCCATATTCCGACTGAGATTCCGGCCTTGGAGGAGGCATTTGAACAGTATCATGACCGTCTGAACTGCTTTATTGTGGAGCCTCTTTTACAGGGAGCAGGAGGAATGCGGATGTATGACATTTCATTCCTGAAGAGAGCAAGAGAATTGTGTGACCAGTATGATGTTCTTTTAATTTTTGACGAGGTTGCAACCGGGTTTGGCCGCACAGGGAACCGCTTTGTGGCAGACCTTGTTCTGCCGGATATCCTGGTTCTTGGAAAGGCCCTTACTGGAGGATATATTGGTCATGCTGTCACTGTGGCCAATCATAAGGTATTTGATGCCTTTTACAGTGATGATGACAGACTTGCCTTGATGCATGGCCCTACTTTTATGGGAAATCCACTGGCATGTGCTGTGGCTTTAAAGGGAATTGAGATTTTTGAGCGTGAAGATTATATGAGTAAGATCCGTCATATTGAACAGGTTTCACGCCGTGAGATGGAAGCGTTCACAGACCCAAGAATTAAAGAGGTCCGCATCATGGGTGGCTGTGTGTGCGTGGAGGTTCATGATTCCGGGGATCTGGAAGGCTTCCAGCAGTTTGCTTATGAGCGGGGTGTGTTCAGCAGGCCATTTTTGAACTATATGTACTCTATGGTTCCGTATGTGATCAGGGACGAGGAGCTTATAAGAATTTTTGATGTGATGAAAGAATGGTTTACTTTGGAGCATATTTGAGAATGCCGGAGGAATGTCGAGGTCTGACCCTATGAAGTATAGATTGTTCATACAATTAAATAGCAAAAATATAGAGCTTTTGAGAAATCAAAAGCTCTTTTTGTGCCCTAAAGTTGTTCCTGACTAGTGGATATATACGGTCAATGGAGTGTTACTGTTCACACACCACTATCCCGCGAGGTGTTTTGGCATGAATATGCCAAA
>OGIW01000040.1_pt1 | contig 159180 bp, 125 predicted proteins | sample 1571921 | NCBI WGS metagenome assembly OGIW01 (sample SAMEA2582112, study PRJEB24529) | metagenome | biome: Human gut stool | place: China | collected 2011 | reverse complement strand
TATTTGTTGTGATTTAAAAGAAATAGAAACCAGACAGAGTTTAAATTACACTCCCCCTCATCCATTACTTTATTCCGGATATATTGCTTCGCACTAATCCCTTTTGTAGAGGTTACAATCTCATTCAGATAATTCGGGGTAATACAAAGTTTATCCGCATAATATTGAACAGAATGCTGCTCTTTCAGATGGCTCTCAACCAACTTCATAAATTTGTCAATATGGATATTACCAACCTCTTTGGATGTAGTTTCTTCTTCCATATTCACTTTCTTATATTCCCGGTCCAACAACATCAGGACTTCATAAAGTAATGCCCTTAATACATACACATCATTCTGTCTGTACGAATCAATCTCCGTTTTAATATTGTGCAATATCTGAAGGATACGCATATAAAGTTCATCCGGCAACTGTAATTTGGATGATGTCTTTCCCGACTGGAAGAATGAAAGATGCTGCACAAAGAGAGAATCCTTAAAAAGAGAAGATAAAAACTCATCTTCAAAGATCAAAGCATAACCATTGACTATGTGGCGGGTATCCCAGTTCCGAATCTCTCCCGGTTTAGAGAAAAACACATCACGGGAAGCCGCCTCGTTAGTCTGATTATCTATCGAAAACTTGCCCTCCCCTTCTGTGACAAACGTGATATCATAGTAAGTCAGCGTGTGGACAGAACTCTGAGAGAGGAACTTCTTTACGTATTTCAGTTCGACGACATCTATCAAAAGTTCACTTCCATACTTATTCTTATAGAAAGTATATCGGGGAATCAGATTTTTCATTTCAATTACAAAAATAATATTCCTTATCAAATGATCCAAAGACTTTCCGGTTTTGAGAAGCACCGGGGTAAGAATAGACTATTCAACAAGGAATATCTTCAAATATAGAGAATGAGACATTTCTTATTTACAGCTTCCGGCCAGATATCCCAGACTTGTCACATCGGCCCCTAAATAATAAGTAATGTACTTCAAAGGGACTCTGTACAGAATATCGGGAATTTCTGATAATAAAGAAAGGTATCTTTCCCTGATCGTCAGTTTACGTGCATTCACACTCATTTCCTCTTTAAGGTAAAACTGATATTCCATCATCTGACGAATCAGATTGGAAAACGTGATGGACGTTGCACACAATTCCTCGATCTCATCTTCGCTGATGTAATAGGCCACACACCTTGTCAGTGTTTTGACAGAATGCTTACTTGTATTGTAGCACAATATAGCGTCACCTTCGGACAGGAATCTGACGGTTTTGTCCTCTCCCTGCTGGGTAGTAAATGTATGCAGGATACCGGAAACGATAATGTACAAGCTCTGCTCGGGCATTGTAGCAGAAGCAATCGTTTCTCCTTTATCCAGATACACTCTTTCCATGCGAGCCAACAGCTCTTTCACTTCCTTTTCTTCAACCTGATACTCAAAACAGAGTTTCTTCAAATAAGCTTCCATACAAATTGATTTTAGTTAATATATCCACTTAAAACACCTAATTCGACATAGCAGGCATCATGGTGCCTTTCAAATAAACTTTCTTCCGGGTATATCTTAAATACCAGATACAGATCAACAATGAAACCACTGTTGAAAGAGGTGGTGCAAAGCCCATGATAAACAAGGAAGAACTGTCTATCTGACTAAACCAGTACGACAACGGAATCCGGAACAGGAAAGTCGCTATCAGACTGTGAATCATCGGGAACAATGAATTTCCCTGTCCGCTGAAGTAAGAGTTTATACAGAACACAAAACTTACAACGATACAGTCGATACTATATCCCCGCAGATACTCCGCCGCCATTGATACCACCGCCGCATCTTTGGTAAAGAACGCGGTAAGCGTTTCCGGCAGGAATTGTGAATACACACAAACCGATACACCGAAAACAAATGCAATTCCTATCCCCGAAGCCAGACAGCGGTTCATCCGTTGTATAAGTCCGGCTCCGTAGTTCTGTGCCGTCATCGTCGCTACTGCCGATGAGATTGCCATCGGAGGCAGCATGGCAAACACTATAATTTTCTCTACGACACCCAAAGAAGCCGATGCGATCACTCCCATCTGATTGACTATAACGGTGATGATCAGAAACGAGATATTGATCAGCGCATCCTGCAACGCAATAGGCGCTCCCAATGTCATGACTTTCTTGGCCAGGTTCCGGTTCAGCCGGATATCTTTCCGGGTAAACTCAAAATGAAATCCGTGCCGATATAAGAACCAAAGAGAGATCATGAAGCTGACTCCCTGCGCCGTTATGGTGGCAACTGCCGCTCCTGTGGCTCCCAAATGGAAATATCCTACCAGTATAAAATCGAGTACAATATTAATCACACACGCCAGCGCTACAAAATAAAGCGGCGTCTTGGAGTCTCCCAACCCGCGCAAAATACCGCATACGACGTTATATCCTACTATAAACAATATCCCGGCCGAACATACAAGGATGTAACTTTTCGTATCCGCCATCGCCTCTATCGGCGTATGCATTAACTCTGCTATCCGACCATGAAAAACCACCATGACCAAAGTAAGCAGCACCCCGATTATTGAAAACAACCATACAGACGAACCGATGGTGAAAGCTACTTTCTTGTCATCCTTTGCTCCGGTAGCGATGGCAATCAAAACGGTTGTTCCTGTCGTAATGCCAAGAATAATCCCCGTGATTGTCTGCATCACCTGACTGCCGATGGCTACAGCCGCCACACTTGCAGAATCATCGTATTGTCCCACCACAAAAAGGTCGGCCCCGCCATAAAGTGCCTGAAGCACATTGGCAATCAGAAAAGGAACCGCAAATTGCAGTAATACTTTCGGAACACTCCCTTGTGTCAAATTTAACTCCTTCATAGTTTTTCAATACTTACTCCTCTTATCTTACTTGTTACAAAATAAAAAAGTGCCGGACAAGCTGAATGATTCACACCATTCATCTTATCCAGCACTATAATTATCTATTATAGCACCCTCCGATGAGGATTTTCTATGCCTGTCCCTATTTTTGGGGTGCAAATATGGGCTTTGTTTTCATAACTACCAAATTATAATCGATAATTATTTTTTTATGATACCATAAGGTATCAATGTGATACCAATTTCAGACCTACAATGGAGCAAATCAATGTGAAGATGAAGAAAATTCTGCCCCAGCTTGCCGGCTCTTTAAAGAAAAAGATACCGATCAGCACCGTACCGGCGGCACCGATACCGGTCCATATAGCATAAGCCGTACCAACGGGCAATGCTTTGGTAACCCTTATCAGAAGGAGCATACTGACACACAGGGATATCAGCAGTCCGAATGACCACATATATTTCTCTGCTCCTACTACTCTGTTTATTTTTCCCAGACAGAAAGTAAAGACCAATTCAAGGCATCCTGCCAAAATCAAAAGAATCCAATTCATAACACTTCTTTTTTTTGATTGCAAAGGTCATGAATTTCCGGCGCCCTTCATTTTACATTTGTAAAAAAGGGATTTTACAAAGTTTAAAAAATCATCTTATCTTCGCACGGATTCTGCTTAGATTGACCTGTGAGATGCCTAAATAGGAAGCTATAATACCCAATGGCACACGTTGAAGTATATCGGGATATTCGGATATCAGTTCCTGATACCTCTCCAATGAAGTTTTGAATTGCCTTGATATAAACAACTTTTCCGATTTGATGCATTCTCTCTCGGAAAACTTCCGTCCCCAGTTGGCTATATGTATATCTTCCAGATAGAGATTGTGCAATTTATCGACACTGAGTTCATACAGGACACTGTCTTCCAAAAGTTCAATATTCTCATATCCTGCCCGATTATCATGAAGAGTTTGCAGAGGGAAGATTGCATCCCCTTCTTTCCCGAACCAGAAGGTAACCTTCTTATCCGACTGATAGGTATAGGCATGCAGCATCCCTTTCTTCATCAGATAGAACTTAGAGTTTTTATGATTTGCCCGGAACAGATGGAAGCCTTTAGGATAGGCTACTTCGGGAGCATCACTCAGTAAAGCCTCCTTTGAGGCATCCGGCAACTTGTAAATAGAGTCTATGATATCATTTATATCCATAAGCTGTTTTATTTCAATCGTTTTGCTACCCTTTTCAGCATAGAACGGATGATGACTTTATGAAAAGGACGAATAAAGAAGAAGTACAACCGGCCCAGTCGGTTATTGAACTTTACAACGGTCGTGATTGTAAACGTCTGCCCGCCGGGCTCCTTCTCTCCACACCATAATGAAGCATGAAACGTCAGGTGTTTATCGGGCATACCGAAAACAACTTCCTGTGCATTCTGCTCACATATCGTATCGGCAAAGCGCATACCAACTTCCAGACCTAACGGTTTGACTATCGCATTCCTTAACTTCATCAACCCATTCACCCAGCCCGGAGAGTGATTAAAAGCCATATCAAAGAACTCGTCGGAAGTGATTGCTTTTTCACTGACTACGTTCCTTGAAAAAGAATCGCAATAATCTGCCGGAAGATAGCCGGCTATCAAACTGTCTTGGGGTATATTCTGCTCTTTCATCATCTTCGGCCATACCTTAATAGTATGGTTTGCCAAAAGTAGTCACTTTAGACAGACAAACAATGACTTTGCCCGATTTTCTGCTATCACCTCCTGTCTGGACGACAGATATTACTATTACTTATTCACAAACAGAAGGGCATAAATGAATATATACAGCAAGGGCTGCCCTTTTACGGAGCAGCCCTCACCATTCTATTTACATCTCTTGTTTTTAGTCTTCAATCGTACATATACTTACACGATTCCAATCCGGTTCGGTAAACATGTCACCTACGCCCTGACCTTCGGCAGTGATACGAGAAGCATTGATCTTGTATTTATTGACCAGAATAGTCTTTACGGCTTCCGCACGTGCAGCGGCAATTCTTGCATTGACTTCAGCACTACCTTCCGGAGAAGCATACCCCTTGATGACTACTTTTGCATCAGCATATTTCTTCAGATAAGAAGCTACGCGTTCCACATTCGGCAACTGTGAAGCATCAACCGATGATTTACCCTGTCTGAAAGTAATGATAGATTCAGGAACACGGGCAGTTTTCACTACAGTCTCCACCGGAACGACCTTGGTACGGCATTCTTCCAGTTCTTGCTGCAATCCGCTGATTTTTTGGTTGGCGCTGTTGAGTTCGCCGTCCTTATTGTTCACTTGTCCGCGGAGAGCATTGATAGAAGCATTCAAATCGTCGATTTCACCCTGATTGTAAACTCTTACTTCGGTGAAGTAACGGTTTCCTGTACTGCTCTTGAAGTGATAAGTCAGTCCGGCAGTCAGTTCAAATGCTGCATTATTGGCATTGAAACGGCTCTTTGCCTGATTAAAGTCCCCTTGCATATCATATACGATGGCAGGTTTCAGTCCCAATGTCCAGGCCTTGCTTTCGCCTAGATTAAAGTTCAGATTCAATCCGAAACGGGTTGACCATGAGTTCTGGTCGCCATCACCATTCACATAATAATGTAACCATCCCGCACCGGCTACTGCCTCCACTTCAAACAAACGAGGAGTGCCGTTGTAACCAGCAAACAGGTTCATCAGATTCACTTTACCCAACAGGCTGACATCTGAGGCATCAAAAGCTGTTTTACTTGGAGTGGTATTGATATACCCCATACCCTGAAATCCTAAACCGAAGACAGGAGTCAACTGTTTGGAAAGACCAACTCCGAAAGCCGGACGTGCATTCTTAAAGAAAGCGCTGTGAGTGAGAGGAGTGATTGCACCTGCATTTACTTCTACAGACCAATTATCTGCAAACTTTGTACCTTCTACAACAGATTGGGCTTTTGCTGTAAATGCGCCCAATACCATAGCTAATAGAATAATAGATTTCTTCATAATCATACGTTTTAAATTGTAATGTTTCATTTGCTAAATCATTAGAAATGTTTTATTTGCTCATGCCTAACTTTTTAGTTCATCATTTATTTCGTTATTCACTTTAAACAACATACAATATGAATTATTAGTTCACGGAGCAAGAGGCGAATTAACATCTATTTTGTTTCTTAGGAATATTAAAAATAGACCTATAGATGAGATAATGAACATCATACAAGCTAATAACACAGAATATGCAGTGAAAGCAGAGGTACAAAAATAAAATCGGCTGCAATTTCCATCAGCAATTATCGAAAGAAAAACAATAAGGGTCATGATGCAGCAATAAGATGCAGTCCGGTCATAATTTCATTCACGAAGAACAGTAGATACGAAAAATGGATTTCATATTAACAGTTTAAACTTATCCATAAAAAAGAGGTTTCCAGCACAAAGTAGCACTCAAAAAGAGGTTTTACTCCATTCTTTTAAAGAAATGAACGCTCCCTCACCGACCAACGGTCCGTTGGTTTAAAACCAAGGCAGGGTTTCATTTAAAGGAAAGACGCTTACCATTGCTTGTTATAATGCATATAATGATTATTTAGATGCAGAAATATGTCCGAAAGCTGCATATTATTTCATTATTCTATGCACTTTTTTCTCTATTTGATGGAATTTATACTCATCGAGGCCAATGCAATTATTAAAAATGGAACATACATCATATTTATCCTTCCTCCACCAGCCAGCGACTCACGTTGCGTTCTTCCTTGCTGAACTCCGCGCCTATTTTCACCATGCGGCATCCATCAGCCCTCCCAACTACATAGTTACAATTCAAGTCCATTTTTCAGTCCTTCAATATCAGAGTAATCCTCAGCATTAAAATTGAAATTAAGATGCAGTACAGCATGCTCGTTCCATTCAGTTTCATACTGCTCGATGGCTAGTCCTTCAAAAAGTTCTTTCTTTCCACAAAAATACGCTTCCAGTGTGGAAAGCAACAAACTTTTGCCAAAACGACGCGGGCGACTCAGGAAATACGGATTGCCCGTGGAGGCTAGTTCGTAGACAAATGCTGTTTTATCAACATATAAATAACCGTCACGACGAAGTCTTTCAAAACTCTGTATTCCGATAGGAAGATTGCGGCGAAGGCCTTTCAAACGGTCAATGATATCCATAATTTCTTCTCTTTAATAAGTGAGTCCTTTGTAAGGATAACAAATCTTACAGTGAATCGGTTATCCGACAACGGTTTTATTATCCTGCTCTACGAAGTTCCCGACAAACGGGAGATATGCATAGAAAAATTACTTAAGCATAACATCAGCTATTATTACCATAAGTACGTGGATTTCTGTTCTTCAAGGAAAGAAGATACGAAAAAAGGGAACAAGTTACTACATAAACATAGATCACGTTTATTATAAATTCTGTGACCGTTTATTATAAACGTCCCCTTCGTTTATTATAAACTCAAAAATAAAAAATCATGGGAAATGAATTAAAATTATGCAACAAAAAAGGTTGCAAACTCCATAAAGTTTGCAACCTTTGCTCTATATTTATCCTTCTGATCTCTAGAACGAGCTAAAGAAATATGTTATATTAGTCCTAATATTATACCATTTATCATTCGTTTTACACTCATATTTTATCTATTTTTTCATTCATTATTCATTGGTTTCATACTTTCCCGAACTACAAATATACAACATAAAAAAGCATTTGTCAAGTCCCAAACAGATTTTAACCGCCTGCTTTCCGGGAATATGAACGTCTTTGTTATTTTTCCGGAATCACTTCATTCAGGCAGGCTATAGCGTTGAGAGTACGTGGATAGCCGATGTAAGGCAAAAGCTGCGTCACGACAGCCAGCAAAGTATCTTTATTATTACCTACATTGACATTTCCCTGTATGTGCCCTTTCACCTGTGATTCACAGCCTCCCAAGGAAACAAGGATGGAGAACGTCAGTAGTTCCCGTGTCTTCACGTCCAGTCCACCGCGTGTCTGGTAGTCTCCGAAGCAGTTGGCGGAGAGATAACGCTGGATATGCTTTTGGTTTTCGGGAGCATTTTTATGCATTTGGTCGATCCGTTCGCCGAAAATGGATTTCTGCAACGCCAGTCCTTTGTCGAAACGGGTTTCGGCAGAAACGACCGCTTGTCCCTCTAAAGGAAGACGTACACCGTGGGCAAGCAGCGCCTCATTAGTGATGCCGACAAAGTCCATCACTTTAGCCATGCCTGCATAGGCTACTGCCTGGTAAAGGATTTCCTTTATTTCTATCGGAGTAATACCTGCATTGAGAGCGCTTTCAAGCATCATCCGGTATTCGGTCTGTGCCTGTGAGGCAATATTGGATGCCAATGTTACCATGAGCCGGGTTTTAGTATCCAGGTTGCCGTATTGCTGCACCTCCTTTGTGAAATTGCCGAATATTGCATCCAGTTCGGGGTCGGTGGCGCTTAATCCGGTTCCTCCGTTATCTTTCGTAGCTTCGGCATACTGCTGGTCGTCTACCTGTTCCAGCCAAATATTCTTGTTGGTCTGCGGATTGCAGCCGATAGCCAGATGCGAAAACCAACTATCGGGGGCGGCACCGTGCCAATGTTCTATGTCCGGTGCTATTTCAACCACATCACCGGGGAGCAGGCGGCGTGCCGCTTTGCCACGTTCCTGATAATACCCCACACCCCCGACAGCAATGAGGATTTGTCCGCCCGTATGGCTGTGCCAGTTATTTCGGCAGCCGGGTTCAAAAGTAACGTTGGACATGGGTACATTCAAGTCTTTATTACCGGTCAGCGGTGCCAGCCAGGATTCTCCTGTAAAATATTGCTTGAATCCCGTATTTTCCTTTCCCAACGGAAATGCGCTGATGTTCTGAGGTACTTCTTCTTTCTTCATACTCTGTGCATTTATAGATTGCATCGGAATTTGCAGAAATCCGATGACTGTTACAAAAATAAAAAATAATTTTCTCATACTGTGACGTCCATGGTTTATTATTTAAGAACTCTCTGATAATGCAAAGTTAGCTGTTCTGATCCAACTCTTTATAATACAAATTACGGATATAAAAACCAAAATTACAGATTTATAGTACTGCCTATCATTTACTTCATCTTCAGTCCGGGAATGAGTGGCGTAGCATCAATCAGTTCGAGCATCTGCACCATATCAAGTGTACCTTCTTTGTACTTCTTAAAATGAGGTGTGGCAATATGACTCTTATAGGCCGCTTCATCGGCATAGATTTCAAGAATAGTCACGTGGTTGGGGCGTTCTTTCTCCGCTACGGCATACAGTACCAATACGCCCGGTTCCAACCGCATCGAGACTTCGATCTCCTCTTTCAGATAAGCATTGTACTCTTCCAGCCGTTCCGGATCGATTATGATGCGTGACAACCGCACCATATTGTTCTCGGCGGCGGATGGTTCGACCGGTCTGATTACGTTTGCCGAAGCGGTTGCTGCAAACAATAGAAAAATAATCAGTAACTTCTTCATTTTGCTAATTTATTGTCGTTCGAATTTCACTGCCACATTGCCCGGAACGTTCAATGCATCTATTCCGTTACCGTCAATGCGCCCAATCTTTATCAAGTCATTGCTTTGCGACCCACTTTTACAGAAGATCGCCACATTATTCCACGGCACATAGATTGTAATATCACCGGGCACAGGTGCACAGCCACGGGGCACTCCTGCCGTAGTCAGTGCAGGCGACGGATAGAAAATTTTCTCTGTGATATTATTATAATCATTCAGCGTCACTTCAAGCGGCAGACGTGAAAGAAAGTCCTGCGCCGCGGCATTGTCTTCCATCGTAGCAGTAATGGTACGGTTACCGACTGTAATCTTCACATTCGTAGAAGTAGACGGATAATTGTTTTCCCGACTCGCACCGAGTGTTTCGAGCCATGTCCGTATCCGGTTTCCCATCTGCGAAAGTGTCGAAGAAGTCAGAAGCAATGTTTCGGTGAAAGTGGCACCGGAGCAAAGTGTCCGCGCCTCGTCAACTGATGCAGAGATGCCGCTGCTGCCACTGCTGGCAAAAAGAGCGATACGCTTACCTGCAAGTTTCGAAGCATGATTATGCAGGAATGTCTGCATCGGTGTGGCCATGCTACCGTACCAAATCGGATAGCCGACAAACACGATATCATAGTTGCCGAAATCTTCAACCGAAGTTTTAATCGCCGGATAATTCCCCTGACGGATAGCAGCCAGTTCTTCCTGTGCACGGTTGAGCATCCCATTATAATCGCTTTCATAAGGTGTTTGCGGTTCCACTTCCAGGATATCGCAATCGAGTGTTTGCTGAATCTGTTGCGCCATACGCTCCGTGCTGCCGGTGCGCGAACAGTAAAGTACCAGATATCGCCCGTTACCGCCCGGAATGGGGTTTGTCGGGTCTGTAGAATCATCCTCGTCTCCACCATCGGAATTTCCCGGTTGTCCCGGCTGTTCCGGAAGAATCGGATCAGCGTTTGAGCCGTCGCAAGCCGCCATCGGCATCATCGTCAGCATCATCAATGGAATTAATAGAATCTTTTTCATATTACTATCTCTTTTCAATGTTAAATTACCGGTTACAAAGTTACGGGGAATGGACCAGCCCGGATGTAGACGATTTACGGATATTTATACCCCAATCATGGATTTTGATGGGAGAGTAAAAATTTTAAAGAGAAAAGAATTATATTTGTAACGCATTAAAAAACAGATTGTGATATGGAAGAGAATACTAAAGAAATGATTGTAACAGACAGCGTTGACCGTTACAACGAAATCTTCGGGCTTGAAACCAGACATCCGTTAGTCAGCATCATCGATCTGGCCAAATCCACTACGTGGCCCACACGTGCGTGGTTTCGTTACGAAGTGTATGCACTATACTTGAAAAATGTAAAATGTGGTGATATTAAATACGGACGACAATATTACGACTACCAAGACGGAACCATCGTCTGTTTTGCTCCCGGACAAATCACCGACCTGGAAATGCTGCCAAATATCCAGCCCAACGCGCATGGTATTCTTTTTCATCCCGACCTTATACGTGGCACTGCGCTCGGACAAGAAATAAAGAAATACTCCTTCTTCTCCTACGAAACCAACGAAGCACTCCACATTTCCGAAGAAGAGCGGCAAACAGTGATGGACTGCCTGCAAAAAATCACCATCGAACTGGAACATTCCATCGACAAACACAGCCGCCGACTAATCTGCGCCAACATAGGATTGCTGCTCGACTACTGTATGCGCTTTTACGAACGCCAGTTCGACACACGAAACGGAGTAAACAAAGACATCATTGTCCGCTTCGAACATCTGCTCAACGAATATTTCGAAGGAGATGCCCCGCAAAACCAAGGGTTGCCATCGGTCAAGTACTTCGCTGATAAAGTATTCCTTTCCGCTAACTATTTTGGCGATATGGTGCGCAAACAAACCGGTAAAACCGTCTCCGAATATATCCAGGATAAAATGATTGAACTGGCAAAAGAACAACTCATGTCTTCGAACAAGACTATGAGCCAAATTGCTTACGAAATCGGATTCCAGTATCCGCAGCACCTTAGCCGGATGTTCAAACGGATTGTGGGGATGACGCCGAATCAATTCCGCTTAACGGGATATTGCCGTTGATTTCATTTTGTTACGTTTCCGGCTAATCAACATCACCCCCAGCAGAATCACCAGCAAACCGGAAAGCTGAACGAAGGTAACTTGCTCATTTCCAAAAGATACTCCTAAAAGGACTGCTATAAAAGGATTGACATAAGCATGTGTACCCACTTCTGCCGCCGGGCGTACTTTCAAGAGCCAGACATACGCCGAATATGCCAGTAAAGAACCAAAAGAAATCAAATAAAGCAAGGAGAACCAGCTTGTGACCGAAACTGTACTCAAATCGGCTTCCCGAACATCTCCGTTCACAACAGCACAAATCCAGAACATCACACTGGCAAAAAGCATTTGCCACGCAGAACCTGCAAAAGCATTCACTTCTTCCTCACGGGAAGAACGGTACTTGGCATACAGTGTTCCCAAAGCCCAGGATATACATCCGAAAACAAGGAGCAAGATACCACGCTCACTTTGCGGATGCAACCATTCTGCATTGAGCTGCTCCGCATAAAGCATTACTACTCCGCCGAAGCCAATCCCTCCGCCTGCTATCGTAAGGGGATTGCGGAAATTAGTACGCCACATGGGGACATCCAAAAGTAAAATCCAAAGTGCCGTAGAAGAAGCTATAATAGCAACGAGGCTACTTGTCAGATAGCGCTGTGCCAGCATAACGACAGCCATATCTACAAACAACAGAACAATACCGCTAACGGCAGAACGCTTTACCAGGCTTTTCTTAAAGATTTGTTCTCCCCGTAAATAACAGATTCCAAGAAGTATCAGCCCTGCAGTCGTAAACCGCAGTGCTCCGAGCAGAAAAGGTGAAAAATCTTTCAAAGCCACCCCTATAAAAAAATAGGTGGAGCCCCAGACTACATAAATGAGGAAATAAGCGATGATAACACCCGGCAAATTCCTCTTTGAGGGATTCTGACTTTTCATATCACTTCTTTTTATTTGTATTTACGGGGAGTGAGAAGGGGAACCTATTAATAAACTGACAATTATTTTATTATTTCAATGCCCGCCTCAATCTGTTTAATCCTTCTATCAACCGCTGTCGCGGACACGCGATGTTAATACGGATAAACCTTTCGCCAGCCTCTCCATACAGATTGCCTTCGTTTACCCAAAGCTTTTCCTTCTCCAACAGAGTTTTCACTATATCCTCCGACGATTGTTTCAAAGCCGAGCAATCTACCCATACTAAGTAGGTACCTTCCAATGGCAGCACCGGAAATTCGGGAAGATATTCATCAAAGTAAGCCCTTAAATAATGGTAGTTGGCAAACAGGTATTGGTTAAGTTCTTCCAGCCATTCTTCCCCGTCATTGTAAGCAGCTATCAAGGCTTCAACGCCAAACGGATTTACATCACAGACTTCATTGATATTGATTGCCTTGTCTATTTGCATTCGTATATCCGTATCAGCAGAAACAATATTGGCAATCTGAAGCCCCGCCAAATTAAAGGCTTTACTAGGCGAGGTGCAAGTAACGGAATGCATCAAAAACTCTTCTGAGACAGATGCAAAAGGGATATAGGTGTGTCCCGGAAAGACAAGTTCGCAATGAATCTCGTCCGCTACTACCCATATATTATTCCGAAGACAGATTTCTCCCAAGCGAGTCAGTTCCTGCCTTGTCCAGACTCTTCCGGCAGGATTGTGCGGATTGCATAATAGCAGGACTTTTACACTCGGGTCAGCCGCCTTCCGTTCCAAATCGATAAAGTCTATCTGATACGTTCCGTTCATGTAAATCAATGGATTTGCAACAACCTCGCATCCGTTATTGCGGATGGAGGAGAAAAAGCAGTTATAGACAGGTGTCTGCACGATTACTTTATCACCGGGAGTTGTCAGCGCCTTGATGACAGCTGACAGGGCCGGTACTACTCCGGTCGTATAAATAATCCATTCTTTTTCAATCTGCCAGCCATGACGTCCGGCAAACCATCTTGTTATCGCCTCATAGTAAGCATCGGGCACACGCACATATCCGAAGATACCATGTTCCACCCGCCTTTTCAGTGCTTCCACCACAGAGGGAGCTGTACGGAAATCCATATCAGCTACCCACATTGGTAATACATCCGCATCTCCGGCAGAATCCCATTTATAGGAATTTGTACCTCTGCGTGGAACAATTTCATCGAAGTTGTACTTCATATATTTCAATCAAAACAAGTCAGTCCGTCCCAAAGTTTCAATTCGCAGTTTCCCGGAGCTTTGAGGTTCTCGTCCAGGATGATTGTCCCGAAACTTTCGGCAACAATGTTTCCCGTACGGGGATTCTTCACGCTGTGAACCGGGCCTTTAATCGTTGCCTTCACACTACTGTGTTCGAAAGCAAGATCGGCATCATCCGCCATTGTGCAGTTTTCCATTATCAGGTCGTGTGCATAACAAAGTGGCTGCGTGCCCGAGATCTTACAATTCACTAAACGTAAGTTTTTAGAATGCCAGCCCAAATATTCACCGTCCAATACAGAATCATATACAGTCACATTCTCCGTATTCCAAAATGCATCCTTCGAATGGATTTCAGCATGGCGGATTTCTACGTTCTTGCAATATTGGAAGGAGTAATTGCCATTCAATACAAAATTCTTGATGCGGATGTCTTCCCCATGTATAAAGAGATAGTCTCCTTTATCTATCTTCACATTGTTCAGTTCTACATTCCGGCAATACCAGAGTGTTTCCAAAGCATTGGGCAACTGTACATTTTCGAGTTCGACTCCGTCCATTTCGCGAAACATCTTCGGTGCTTCCACTAATGTATCCTTCATCTTCAGATTTCTGGAATACCAGAGTGCGGCACGTGCTCCTTCGGTAAAAAGGCAATTTTTAACTACAAAACCGTCATTATGCCAAAACGGATATTTTCCCTCGAAACGACAGTTTACCGCTTCTATATCACTGCACTCTTTCAGTGCCGATTCACCGGCATGAATGGTTACTTCTTCCAAATAAAGCCCGTGGGATGCGAACAAAGGACGTTCGCCTTCGTAATGTGTATTTTTAATTTGTTTCATGATTCGATTGTCTTTTATTTAAATAGTTATCTGTTTTTCCTGTTCATACTTATTTCTTCAGATATTCCTTAAAAAAGGATTCCAATTTATCAAATGGTATAAGCCCCACACGGTCGTAAAGGTCTACATGACCTGCACCGGGTACAATGTACAGTTCTTTGGGGTCGGCAGCCAGTCGGTAGGCATCTTCACTAAATTCGCGTGAGTGGGCATTTTCTCCGGTTATAAAAAGCATAGGACGGGGCGAAATAGTCTCAATATCTTCGAAAGGATAGAAATTCATGAATTTCACGTTGCTTGAAAGTGTAGGGTGTGTGGTAGTTGTCAGGGTTGCTCCTTCGGGAGTAAACTCTCCCCTCTGAGTGCGGTAGAACTCATAAAATTCGCGTTCTATCGGACCAGAGTTTTCTGTTATTTCATGTACAGTGCCGCCAGTATATTTAGTTTCTCCGCCCAGAAATTCCGCATAGCGCTGTTCTGCTGCCTCAGCCATGATTTGTTTCCGTTGTTCCAGAGTCAGCGCATGTTTCAGTCCGTTGCGGCTGGCTGTACCCATGTTGTACATGCTGATGGTTGCAATCGCTTTCAGACGAGGGTCTATCTTGGCCGCACTGATAGCGAAACTTCCGCTGCCACAAATTCCGATTACACCTATATTATTTCGGTCGATGAACGGACGTGTACCCAAAAAATCTACTGCGGCACTGAAATCCTCCGCATATACCTCCGGCAAAACAGCATTGCGCGGCTCACCTTCACTTCCACCCCAGAAGGATAAATCAATGGACAGCGTAACGAAACCACGTTCCGCCATTTTAGTAGCATACAGATTCGCACTCTGTTCCTTGACCGCTCCCATCGGGTGTCCGACAATGATGGCAGGATATTTCTCTCCCTCTTTCATGGTCTTCGGCAAAAACAGGTTGCCGGCTACTTTCATTTTATACTGGTTAGAAAAAGAAACCTTTTCTACCTTTACCCAATCACTTTTATAAAAGTTATCCGCATCAGCCTGTGCGAAAGAAAAACTGGTTCCAAGCATCATAATAAATACAACGGTTAATAATAATATTCGTTTCATATCTCTTACATTTAATTATTAATGAATTGATTGTCTACTTTCTACATTACAAAAATACGGTGAAATAAAGAGAGTGTTTGTAGATGAATTACTGACATTATTACCCCAATTACGGATTATATATTTTTCATCATTCCGTTGCCATATTCATTTTAACTTGTTTCTGTGAATGAGCTACACGAACTCTCAAATAAACAAACACAATACTGGCAATCAGGAAAAACAATGCACCGAATACAGAATAGCGTGTGCCCATTTCCGTGATGAAAGCTCCGCATACGGCTGTACCGATCGTTGTCCCCAAATTGGCAGAAGTCAGAAACATTCCGTTGGCAAAGTCGGGAGCTTCGGGAGCAGCTTCCGCGATCATATATTGCATATTATTACTTGCTATACCTGCCAATACACCTAAAATTAAAATAATGATTACCATAGCTGTAATCCACTCTCCTGTTATAAAGAGACATATATAGGAAACCAGCAATGCAAAAGGCATGATAATAATTGAACGCCGCGCATTTATCGATAATAGTTTTCCGGCAAGTACGTTACCTACAATATTAGCCAGACCATAGACCAATAATACAACACTAATCACACTGTATGATACTTCCGTCACTGTTTTCAGATAGTCCGACATATAACTAAAGAAGCCGAACATAGCTCCATTAATCAAGGTGACGGCAATGATAGAGTTCCACATCACCGTTCTCTTCAATACGCTGAGTTGTGCACCATAAGATACTTTCTCCTTTACCGGCATGGAGGGGATAAACAAAATCGTAGCTATAAGAACCAAGGCATTTACAACTGTGAAAAACAGCATTGACATAGAGAATGAGACCTCACTAGCTATAAAGCTGGTCACCGGAACACCCAGCACCATACCGGCAGACACACCGACAAAAACCCTTGAAACAGCCTTTGGAGCCTTTTCCTTGCTGACTGATGCCGCCGCTACTGTAAAAGCCATCGAAACATATACCGGATGAAGAAAGGCGGGAAGTATCCGCGCAACCAATAGTACTGTAAAATTGGTAGTGAGCATGGATATAATATTACTCAGTGTAAACAATCCCAATGCCAGCAACATGACTTTCTTCCGGTTTACTCCCGAAAACAATAACGGAGTGACAGGAGCCGATGCAGCTACCACCAGTGCAAAGATACTCACCGTCCAACCTGCCTGCGGCACCGAGACATCAAAAGTTTCGGCTATTAGAGGCAGGATACCCACTACCCCCATTTCGGTATTTATAATACCAAACACACCGACCGTGAGGATAAATACGAGCAAACCGCCCGAATGAAGTTTTGATTGATTCTTTTGTTCCATATTAAATCTGCTATTTACAATTCCAATCCCATTTTATAGACATTTTCAAGATGTACCTTATCTATTTGCCGTGCCAGCTTTTCGCATCCGGTACAACCGCCGGCACAATATATTCCGACTTCATTCCAACCCAATGCCTGGCTCAGAAGCCGGAAATACTGCTTGGGTTGGTCAAAGGTGTTCTCATTATCGTCACCGGCTGTCATCAGTAATACCGTATCTTTCTGCGGATACTTGTCGTCGGCAGAGATGGCGTAAAGCCTGTCTATAAAAGCTTTTAACTGTGACGTGATTGTCCAGAAATACAAAGGTGAAGCCATGACCACTGTGTCACATTCTGCAAACAAAGGATATATATCCTGCATACCATCCCGAACTGCACATTGATGAGCGAGCCGCTGGCATACGCCGCAACCTCTGCAGCCTTCTATCCGCATACTGCCCAGATATACTTTGGTTACCGAATGTCCCCGTTCCACGAGTCCTTTAATATAAGCGTCGGTCAACCGGTCTGTATTACCGAGTTTTGTCCCCGCGCTCATTATAACAAGTACCTTTTTCATATTTCCACAATGTATTTTTTCTATTGTCCGGGGAAACGGACCATCTGCGGGTTCTTTATCATTCAGAAACCGACAAATCCCCGCCCCGCCTAACAGTAAACTTCCGGTTGCTATCATCGTACTTTTCAAGAAGCCTTTTCTATCCATATTCTTTATATAATTAGTTCCATATACTCAAGGTGATTCGACAGTACAAAGGTCGGAAGAATTAAGTGAAGGGATTGTAGACAGATTACGGGTATAATTACCCCAATTACAGATTATAGGTTTCCATCTTTCTATCACACAAGAACAGATATTATTATAGCATCCTATTTTGCTATTATATAATGATTACGCGTGCGCGATACCTATTACAACAGTATATTCAGGTAAAAAGAATCAAGCTTGCAAAAGAGCATATGGTTGATATAGAGGAAGTCGTATTTTATGTTTTATCAAGCCCATTTTTAGCGGAACTGTAATATAGGTAAAAGAATCCGTAATTCATATACAAACAGATTTCAAATCCGTCAGTATCTTTGCAGTGAAATAAAAATATAGGTATAAATTGATATGTATTTAGAAAATATTTACTCTCCCGCAGACGTAAAGAAGTTATCGTTTCAGGAACTGAATGATTTAAGTCATGAAATCCGTGCATCACTCTTACAAAAACTGAGTGCACACGGTGGGCACTTCGGCCCTAACTTCGGAATGGTAGAAGCAACCATTGCCCTGCACTATGTTTTCAATTCGCCGAAAGATAAAATTGTATATGATGTGTCACATCAGAGTTATGTACATAAGATGCTAACCGGACGCAAAGATGCTTTTCTCCATCCTGCTGAATATGATCATGTATCCGGCTACTCAGAACCACAGGAAAGTGAACATGATTTCTTTGTGATCGGTCATACTTCTACTTCTGTCAGCTTGGCAAGCGGACTGGCAAAAGGACGTGACCTGACAGGCGGCAACGAAAATATCATCGCTGTAATAGGCGACGGTTCACTAAGCGGAGGCGAAGCCTTCGAGGGACTGGACTACGTAGCAGAGCTCGGTACTAACATGATTATTATTGTCAATGACAATCAGATGTCCATCGCCGAAAATCACGGAGGCTTATACAAAAATCTGAAAGATTTGCGCGACAGTAACGGTCAATGTGAATGCAATTTCTTCAAAGCGATGGGGCTGGACTATATGTACGTGAATGACGGCAACTGTGTGGAAGCACTGATCGAGGCTTTCTCCAAAGTTAAAGATATACAGCATCCGATAGTAGTCCACATCAATACATTAAAAGGCAAAGGTTACGAACCTGCAGAACAGGACAAGGAGACCTATCACTGGCGTACTCCGTTTGATCTAGAAACCGGAAAATCAAAAATGAACGACGACGCAGAAGATTATAGTGAAGTAACCGCTCAATATCTGCTGAAAAAGATGAAAGAAGACAAGCGTGTAGTTACCATTACTTCGGGCACCCCCGCTGTTTTGGGCTTCACTCCCGACCGTCGTCAGGAAGCAGGCAAGCAGTTTGTAGATGTCGGTATTGCCGAAGAGCATGCAGTGGCACTTGCTTCCGGTATCGCAGCCAATGGCGGAAAACCGGTTTACGGAGTGTACAGCACCTTTATACAACGTTCTTACGACCAGCTATCGCAAGACCTCTGCATCAATAATAATCCGGCAGTTCTGTTGGTATTCTGGGGGACGTTATCCGGTATGAATGATGTAACTCACCTCTGTTTCTTCGATATTCCACTTATCAGCAATATCCCCAATATGGTCTATCTGGCACCTACCTGTAAGGAGGAATATCTCGCCATGCTGGAATGGAGCATCCACCAAAATGAGCATCCGGTAGCTATCCGTGTACCTGCCACAGATGTAATCAGTTGCGGTGAACCGGTGGAATCCGACTATAGCAATCTCAATCGTTATAAAGTCGCCCACCGTGGCTCCAAAGTAGCAATCCTTGCATTAGGCTCCTTCTTCGGATTAGGGCAATCGGTTCTGTCACTGCTGAAAGAAAAAGCCAACATTGATGCCACCCTTATCAATCCCCGCTACATCACAGGTGTGGACAGCGAACTGATGGACGAACTGAAAGCCGACCACGAATTAGTGATTACACTGGAAGACGGAGTTCTGGATGGTGGTTTCGGTGAAAAGATTGCCCGTTACTATGGCGCTACAGATATGAAAGTGCTCAACTACGGAGCTAAAAAAGAATTTGTAGACCGTTATGATATACAGGAACTGCTTCGTGCCAACCATCTGACGGATGAACAGATCGTAGAAGATATCCTATCACTCATTGGCTGATAAGTCAAAACCAGTTCATTATATATTTCATGTAGGTTGATGTATCCGTTCGTTATGGGATCACATCAACCTACATTCATTTTCACTTAAATCCATAATCCCTTCCGATAATTGAGAGGAGTCTGCCCCATATTCCTCTTGAAAAACTTACAGAAACCGGCAGCATCACTAAAGCCAAGCCGGGAAGCAATATCCCCTACCGTAGATTTTGTGGAACTCAGCAAGGTACGGGCTTCCATGATCAGTAACTCATTAATAATCGTATTCACACTTTTTCCCGTTCCGGCACGAACGATACGTGCAAGGTACTGCTCACTGATGGCCAACTTATCCGCATAGAAACTAACGAAATGCTCTTCTCTGAAATTTCGGGTAACAAGCGCATGAAATTCCTGTAAAACATGGTCTTTACGACTGACCTCCTTTTTTATGATAGTCTTACGGGAAAGAAAATCGGCTATATCCAAAAACAAGGCATTGCAAGCCGCCTGTATTCGCCGGAAAAGAAACTGATGTTTTATATTCAGCAAACGCATCAACACTTCCAGTTCATTACGAATGATTTGAGCTTCGTATGCGGTCAGCTGTATGGTATATTGCTTATTCTGCCTCATCGTTGCCAACAGAATAGCCGTTATCTGGGTAAGATAAGAGTCATCTGTCCGCATGGACTCGGAAATGGAGAGGGTGATAAACTTAATATCCGGACTCGAATAAAGATGATCGGTGAGATAATTCGCTCCATGAACAAGCAACATATCAGGCTCTATCACAATAAATTCCCCATTCAGCAAAATCTCGGAACGACCTTCAAGAACGAGTATCATATAAAGTTCACGATTAAAGTAACGTTCGTTTTCCGGATAGCTCCTGTCCTTATATTCACTCATAAAGCAGACTACTTCCTCTTTATAATGAGGAATTTCCGGATGTTCCTTTAACAACTGCCTATTATCAAAAATACGAGATTTTACCATTTATACCTCCTTCTTTTCGACGTAAAAATACAATTTGTTTCGGATATGACAAAAACTGTGTGGAATCGGATAACTTATATCAGACGAAAAAACGGGACCTTTGCATATTCTTCTTTATAGAATGAAGAAAAATACGATTATATAAGATAGTAAGATATGGGAATGAAAGACGTTTTTAAAAGGTATTTGGTATTTGTTATCGGATTGTATTTTCTGGCTGCCGGAATAGTGTTGATTGTGCGTTCTGCATTAGGAACCACACCTATATCCAGCATCAATTATGTGTTAAGCCTGAACAGCCCTTTATCATTAGGAACTTGTACGTTTCTGATCAATATGCTGCTTATCCTGGGACAGTTCTGGGTCATCAGAAAAAATAGGACCCGACAGGACACCATTGAAATACTCCTTCAATTGCCGTTCTCTTTTATCTTTTCGGCATTCATTGATTTTAATATGGCGCTCACCAGTAATCTGCATCCCGACAATTACGGGATGTCAATAGCCTTATTACTCACAGGATGCATGATACAATCCATAGGAGTCGTACTCGAACTCAAACCCAAAGTAGCAATGATGAGCGCAGAGGCTTTTGTAAAATACGCCTCCCGCCGTTATAACAAAGAGTTTGGAAAGTTCAAAGTCTGTTTTGATGTTACGCTGGTCACTCTGGCAGTCATACTCTCTCTCCTGCTTTCACAATGCATCGAAGGTGTTCGCGAGGGGTCTCTTATCGCCGCCTGCATCACCGGATATATCGTCAGCTTCCTGAATCAGAAAATAATGACAAGGAAGACTCTCTACAAATTATTACCTGTATTGAAATAAGTTTTCTCTAGCTCACTACCAGCAACGTTTCCATCTGCCTGACGATATAAGGTTTCCACTGAACCAGAATATCCTCAAAAGAATCATCCTTCTCCAAAAAGAAAGAAGCACTGAGATTCTTTGTCAGGAAAGGAACTGTCAATGCACTATAAAAAGTATAGAATACGAATGGCAAAGGAACTGTTTTCAGTCTCCCGTCATTCATTTCTTCCTGTAAAACATCCATGATTTTATGGAGATATTGTTCCAGGCGCAACTCCTTGATAGTATCGCTTAAATGATTCATATCACGATGCATCTCCCTCACCATGAACAATGGCAAACATGGATTTTCCGTGAATACTTTATAATAAGCATCTACAATTTCACCGATACTCTCGGAGACAGGTTTGTCCTGCTGAATGATTATATCATGTATTTTGGGAATAAAAGAAAGTATGATGTTACCAAAAACGGCCTGAAACATCTTATCCTTCGTCCGGAAATAATAGTGAAGTGCCGGTCTGTTGATACCTACTTTAGCAGCGATATCACTCATACTGGTTTCTGCGAACCCATTCTCTATAAATAGTTCTTTGGCAGCCTCAATTATCTTTTTCTCCAAATCTTCATTATTATTAGTTGTTGTCATAATTCATTGTCGCATTTTTCAGATTATCAATAAACAAAAGCATACGGTTTGTTATGTTTACGTCGCTCACACCACTATCAAAGTCTAAAGATAGCAAATTTATATCCGGATAGAAACTTTTTATACGTTTTTCGACTCCTCTGGATACGATATGATTCGCTATGCAGCCAAAAGGTTGCAAACTCACTACATTGTTCACCCCTTGCCGGGCGTAAGACACGATTTCAGCCGGCAACAACCAGCCTTCACCGAATTGGGCATTCAGCGAAATAACGCTTTTAGCTCCTTCCGCTTCTTCAAAGATATCATTGAAGGGGGCAAAGTAACGGAACTTACTTGCTGTCTCATTTATTTTATCAATCTGTTTCTTTACAAACTTGTAGATCCAGTCGTAAATAAACTCAGGCAACTGTCTGTTTTTTATGTAAGAATCCGTATTGACTTTCCTGTTCACAAACCCCTGCATGAAAAAGTCAGCCAGAATCGGCGGAACCACTTCTATCTTGCGGCCTATCAGCCAATCAATGATCTCTTTTTGTGCGAAAGGATTGAATTTCAAGAAGATTTCTCCTACAATTCCGACTTTAGGAGTATCTACAGCCCTACACACCTCATTAAATTCAGTGATTGCCGATTGCAACAAAGAGTTCAACCCCTTTATGTTTCTTCTCAGTATCACTTCAGGTGCCAGTTGCAGGTATTTATCACGCAGCTTTGCCGATGCACCTGCTTCTTTCTCACGTACCACAGACGCATAATAAAACTTAGCAATGCAATCACTATACAAAACGGCATGAAAAGTTATCGGTACTACTTTCATCCAGTTGACCTTGAACGCGGGCTGGTCATTATCTATGTCACTGCCCACAGAGATAGAGATTACCGGAATATCCGTATATCCGGCATCCACCAACGCCTTTTTTATCAAGGAAATATAGTTGCTGGCACGGCATTGTCCTCCCGTTTGGGTGATGGCTACGGCTATTTTTGAAATATCATATTTCCCGCTTTTAAGTGCTTTTATAATATCGCCGACTATCAGAGTAGCCGGATAACAGACCTCATTATTCGCATACTTCAGCCCCCATTCACTTGAATCATTATCACTGAGAGGAAGGTTTTCCGCATCATAACCGGCTACTTTCATAATAGCAGGAATCAAAGGTGAAATGAACGGAGTAAAGTAAGGAACCAGTATCTTACGGTCACGGTAAGACTTGTCATAGACAGGAACGGTCGTAAAGTCCTTTACATCGCCTTCCGTTCCATCCGCATTCGCAAGTTTGAGGCTTTCAATCATGGAACGTACTCTCAACTTCATTGAACCGATATTATTGATATCATCCAGTTTCAATAAAGTCAGCGATTTGTTATGACGCATCAGCAAATCCCTTACTTCATCCACCAGAAAAGCATCCGGTCCACATCCGAACGAAGTCATCTCTACAAACTGAATATTCTTTCCTTGTGTCGCACACCATTTCGCAGCCTTCAGGATACGGTTCGTATACGCCCATTGAGCAACAAAATGCGCATCACCCGTCGGTATATCCATCTGACGCACCAAATCATCCGTTATCACATTCACTCCCATATCCGAAAGCATATCCGAGACTTTGTGCTGTATCAGAGAATCGGTATGATAAGGACGTCCGGCAAGCATGACAGTCAGAGTCTCTCCCTTTCCAGTCTGCTGCAATATGTTTTTGTTATAATCGACCAATGTATTAATAAAAGAGTGCTGTTCGCTTTCCGCTTTTTGGAATGCTTGCTGAATCGTCCGATCGTCCACGCTCAAACCGCTCAGATATTCACGGCATTGTTTAAACAACAGATTCCGGTCTTTGAAAGTTATTGCAGGGGAATCAACCGATATACCTTCGGACTGCACACTTTTGATAACCTCCGAATAACCTGTCACAATCGGACAATTATAACTGTTTTGTTCCATCCCTTTTCTTTCGAAAATAACAAAAGGCATAAAAATCCGGTCGACCTTCTTTTCTATCAAGTCCTGAACATGACTATGTACCAGCTTAGCCGGAAAGCAGATATTGTCCGACATCACCATACGCGCATTGTGCTCATACTTTCTGAAATTGGACGGATCAGACAAACAGACTTGTATGCCACAGGAAGTGAAAAGAGTGTGCCAGAATGGATATTCCTCGTACATATTCAGACATCGGGGGATTCCGATAATCTGCTCGGGTGCTGCAATCTCTGCGCTGCGATGAAACAAAAGCTCTTCTTTTTGCCGATAGACATTCAGACCTTTCCGGTTACTGCTCTCTCCATTCGTGAAAACTTTCTCGCACCTGTTTCCCGAATAGTAACTTTTGCCGCTTTCGAACTCGTAACGAATGACCAGACAACGATTATCGCAACCCTTGCAATATAAAGAACGTGCCGAATATTGAGCTTTATTGATAATCTCATCCAATGATACGGACTCCCCCTGATGTTTCATCGCATATAATGCACATCCGAATGCTCCCATCAATTCGGGTGTATCACACCTTGCCACTTCCGCTCCCGAGAGAAGTTCAATGGCACGGACCACCGCATCATTGCGCATGGTGCCTCCCTGCACAACAATATCTTTTCCCAAAACAGATATATCTTTCAGTTTCAGCACCTTATACAGGCAATTCTTGACAACGGAATATGCCAGTCCGGCGGCAATATCATTGATCGTTGCCCCCTCCCTGAGTACCTGTTTCACTTTTGAGTTCATAAAAACGGTGCACCTTGTTCCCAAATCACACGGTGCTTCCGAATGGCAGGCTGCCAGAGAAAACTCTTGTGCCGAATACCCCAGAGATTTAGCAAACGTTTCAAGAAAAGAACCACATCCGGAAGAGCATGCTTCATTAATCTCCATCCGGTCAATCACACCATTATTCACAAAAATAGCCTTCATATCCTGTCCGCCGATATCGAGGATAAAAGACACATCCTTGTTCAGATAATGCGCTGCCATATAATGGGCGATCGTTTCGATAATCCCCGAATGAAGCTGAAAGGCAGACCTGATAAGGTCTTCCCCATATCCGGTAGAACAGCTTCCTTTTATATTGAGTACGGCATTCTGCTTCAAACATTCATCGTTCAACTGATTCAGCCCCTCTTCCACAGCTTTTATCGGATTGCCGCCATTAATATTATAATAAGAATACAGAAGCCTTGAATCTTCATCCAGTACAACAATCTTTGTCGTAGTAGAACCTGAATCGATGCCGATAAAGACATCCTGTGTTCCGGCTTTCAAGCCGGAAGATATCATCTTATGACGGGATATTCTTTCTTTCCATGCTTCATATTCTTCATTACTTGCAAAAACAGGTTCCAACCCTGTTGAAGCAAGGTTACCGTTACCGTTTAAAGTAGTGTCAATCTTATCGATCAAATGGGACAGTTTACAGTAATCCTCTTTATCAAGATGAAATAGAGCAGCACCTAGTGCAGGGAGCAAAGTGCCGTTGGCCGGCAGTATGATCTCTTTTTCATCGAGGGACAAATAATCAATGAAGGCTTTCCGCAGTGCCGGAATGAAGGTTAACGGACCACCGCAAAACAATACGGGAGTTGTAATATCGCAACCGTGCGCCAGCGTCACTACCGTTTGAACTGCTACCGCACGAAAGATGGAAGCCGCAATATTCTCACGACTTACATTTTTAGCTATCAGATTCTGAATATCCGTTTTACAGAAAACGCCACAACGGGAGGCAATAGGATATACCTGTGTCGCATTCATGGCAAGTTGATTCAATTCATCAATATTCACTCCCAGTATAATCGCCATCTGGTCAATAAAAGCGCCCGTCCCTCCTGCGCAATTGCCGTTCATACGCAAATCGGTCGCTTCGGCATCCTTAAAGAAGACGACTTTCGCATCTTCTCCTCCGATGTCTATCATAGAAGTCACATGAGAATAATCCTTTTGTATCGCTTTCGCTGCCGCAACAACCTCCTGTACAAACGGCAACGAACATTTCTCTGAAATTCCCATTCCGATAGAGCCTGTTATCCTCACGGAAATATCTTTATCTCCGATTTCAGATAACAGCTCTTTCAAGAATGATAGAATTGTCTCTTTTGCTTTCGCATTGTGTCTCTCGTACTTTGAAAATAATAGATTATCATTTTCATCGACGGCAACTAACTTCGCCGTCGTTGAACCTACATCAATTCCTATTTTAATCATGTTCTACACTATGTTCCCCTTAGTTTGACACTATTGTCAAACACAAAAGTAAGAATAAGTTGGACACATCATTTCAATAAGCTCTTTTTTTCGGTTCTTTTAACACAAACAAACGATGTCTATTTCTTCCGGCTATCTATTTCTTTAAGCAATTCATCTACAGCCATTTTGAGTTGCGTGTCCTCTCCTTTCACTACCGTCTCCGGGCTGTTGGCAACTTTGATATCAGGTTCCAGCTGAGTATTTTCCAGATAACTGCCATCCGGTAGGCGATAGCCGATGATAGGAATCCCAAATACTAATGAAGGGTCCTGCAAAGTTTCCCAAGATACACTTGTCATAGTTCCCGGGACAGGCATACCTACCAGTTTTCCAATGTTCTGATGCTTGTACACCCACGGAGTGCCATGCGCATTCGAATAATTGGCTTCACACTGCAACATAATAGAAGGCTTGTTCCAGCGACGACTTGGCATATCACAGGCTTCACGTCCGCGTACCACCTGAGTGAAATATTTCTGACCACTGAAAAGAATTTCAATATCTTCATGCAGACGACCGCCTCCGTTAAAACGGGTATCGATCACAATTCCGTCACAGTTATTGTATTTTCCCAGAATATCCGAGTAAACAGTACGGAAACTGCCATCTCCCATAGATTGAATATGAACGTATCCCAAACGACCGCCGGACCATTTCTCCACATCCTCAGCACGTTGTTTCACCCAACGTTTATATAATAAGCCATTAAGCTGTCCGCTTGTGACAGGTTTTACCACTTCTTCCCAACGTTCCTTATTCTGTGGGTTGTACAGCGAAACCAGTGTTTTTTTCCCTGCCTTATTATTCAAAAGATCAGTGATGTCCTTATCCGGAGTTATTTCTTCCCCGTTGATTTTTTCTATAATGCACCCTGCCTTTACTTTGGTACGGGAATGATCGAACGGGCCTTTCTCTACGATTTCAGCAATCTGCATACCTTTTCCCAGATAATTCCAGTCAAACAATAAGCCCAGATTAGAGGTTACATCCCCATTGCCCCTCGGAGAATAGCGCCCTCCGGTATGCGAAACATTCAGTTCACCTAACCATTCGCTCAGTAATTCTGCAAAATCATAGTTATTATCAATATGCGGCAGAAATTTACGATAGGCAGCTGTCATGGCATCCCAGTCCACTCCGTGCATATTAAGATTGTAGAAACGTTTTTGATGTTGTTTATATACATGATCGAACATTGCCTCACGTTCGGCTGCCAAATCCATTTTCATTTCAGCCTGATAACTGATAGATTTCAGAGCATCTGACTTTGCGTCCATTTTCTGCATATTTCTGCTTCCCAGCAAGAAGATATCTCCTTTTTTATCCAGCATCAGTGATGACCAGCCGGAATTAAGTTTATGGAGACGCTTCGTATCTTTTTCACGAAGATTTATTTTCCAAAGGTCATACCCCTCTTCGAAAGCTGAGAAGTAATACAGATTTTCTCCATCTTTTGAAAGAATGGCACTACCTAAATCAGAAGAGTTAGGAGTCAGGCGTACAATACGGTCCTCAATACCGCTGAGTTCCACAACAATATCTTTCTTGTCTGCCTTGTCTTCTTCGGTATCCTCCTTATCTCCTTCTTTGTCTGCCTTTTCCTTTTTAGACTTACTTCCGTCCTTTTTCTTATCACCGTCTTTCTCCTTTGCTTTCTTCTGCTCCTTTTCAAATTCTTTGAGCAGTTCGAAATCCTCTTTACTCAAACGATAACGGTCGTAAGCATCCTGATTCAAGAATACCAGCATCACATCCTGTTGTGATCCCCAGGAAGCATGCGCACGCATACCATAACGTTCGGTCTGAAACAGAATGGCATTCCCATCCAGCACCCAACGTGGAGAGCCGCTAATATAACCGCTGTTAGTCAGATTAGTGATAGTACCTCCCTGCGCGCTGACAATGCCGATATCCGAATAGGGATCATGACGATTGCCGATAAACTCAAGCGTAAACCACTTGCCATCGGGCGACCATTCGTAGTCGAATCCGCCTCCTGTATTGTACCATGTAGAACCGTCTGTCACCTGACGTACTTTTTTGGTTTTCAGATTGAGTACCATCAACCGGTTACGGTCTTCGATAAAAGCCAGTTCCTTACCATCCGGAGAGTATTGCGGGTAAGCACGTTCTATGGTTTTGGAGGGAAGCAATACTTCTTCTTCAATGAGAGTGGCGTTAGGGAAATTCGCCTCTTCTTTACGAGCTATCTTAGCAGTATAAAGTTGCCAGTTGCCGGTCCGCTCGCTGGCGTAAACCAGTGTACGGTTGTCGGGAGCAAAAGATACACCGGCTTCCTTTGCCGGAGTATTTGTTATTTGCTTGGTCGTAGCATAATCGGTTGAAGTCACAAAAACATCACCTCGCACAATAAAAGCCACCTGCTTACCATCCGGAGACACAGAAGCGGAAGTCGCACCCTGAGAAAATCTGAGAGTGGCAATCTCTTTTTCATCATCACGCACAAGATCAACATTTACTTTCTTTGGGCGGGCATTGGGCTCTTGTGTATAAAGTTCTCCGTCATACGTATAGCACAAAGTTCCTTTATCGCTGATTGACAAGAAACGCACCGGATGCGTGCGGAAAGTGGTGATGGCTTTCACTTCCTGCGGAGTGTTCAGGGCAAAGTTATATACATTAAATGAACCGCCATTGCGCTCACTTAGAAAATAAACCGAATTACCATCCGGTGCATATACCGGATTACGGTCTTCTCCTTCCCGATTGGTCAGATTGGTATGTTTTCCGGTCGAAGCATCGTATAGCCAAACGTCTCTTGTTATAGATGAGGTATGGTGTTTTCTCCATTCATCTTCAAAACCTTTACGGTCCTGATAAAGGAAGTTTTTTCCCGATTTATCAAAGCATACCCATTCGGCAGGAGTAGCCAACACTTGTTCGGTACGTCCTCCGGTAACCGGAACTTTATATAATTCCGTCATGGCTCCGGTAGGAAAAAGGGCACTTTGCGCAGGGTCCTGAATGGAGGCGGAGAAAAGTACAAATTTACCATCCGGAGTGAAAGCCGAAGGAATCTCCGAGGCAGAATGATAAGTCAACCGACGTGCAGTTCCTCCATCGGCAGGCATGATAAAGAGATCGAAGTTCCCATTCCGGTCGCTGGCAAACGCGATTTGTTTACCATCTGGCGACCAGACGGGATTAGCCTCATAAGAAGCTTGTGTTGTTAATTGGGTAGCGGTTCCCCCTTGAACGGGGACTTTGTAAATGTCGCCTTTATAACAAAAGACGATTTCCTTTCCGTCCGGTGAGATACGTGCATCACGCATCCACAAAGGAGTAATAGCATAGCTGGATAATGCAGTCAGTACCAGCGCTAAAGAGATGATTATTTTCTTCATATTATTGTATGTTTATATATTTATTCTATATTCCTTGTTTCATGAGAAGACCGTATTTCTAGTTAGTTTAAGTCACTTCCGATATTTTAGCGATTTTTTCCATGTGACTGCTGTCTGTTCCACAACACCCACCAAATATTTTAAGATGACAATCAGATTTCAACTTTAAAATAGCTTCACTCAGATCGGCTGCCGAAGAAGTATGTAAATGATTTGCTCCATCCAATTCTTTATATGACAATTGGGAAGTATTTGCTTGTATACCCCAAAAGCGAGATTTTACCGTTTGTGTTTGATTGAACTTATGAGAAAGTGCTTCGTAAACAATATCAGGATGAACACAATTTGTCATATAGCACACAGGTTTGTTAGACACATGATTATCAATGCAATGTATGGCATCATCAATGGTATGCCCATCTATCAGTTTTCCGTCTCTTTGAATCGTAAAGCTGATAATATAAGGAATATCCGTATCAGACATAGCGACTGCCATCCCGATAGCTTCCGTCAATACAGGCATAATACCTGCATATAAAAAATCAACTTTGGCAGATTTAAACAAACCGGCCTGCCAACTATGGAAGTCTATTGCCTCTTCCAGATTTAGAGCCTCTTCGCCAGTGTATGCATCTCCCTTACATCCCATCAAACCACCGATATACATATCTACATTTGCTGCTTCTTTTATGGAACGAAGAAAATCCACATTATCTGCAATAATGGATTCATTGTATCCAGCCATATAAATCCGTTCTTTATTGGCCCTTCTTGTTGGAGTTGTTGCAAGAAATGGTAGTTGATACCTATATGCAATATCAATATATTCATTCCATAGCGTTTCTAATGCCAGTCTACCTTTCTGCTGATAGACTAAGTCAGCCATTGCAACAGTACCACTGATATCCAAATCAAACTCCCTTTTTAGTCGCTCGCCTAAAGCACCTTCCATTAATATAAAGGGATAAGAATCTATGCAGTCTTTAAAATTCATCCAGTTTGTTTTTATATATTCTTGTTTAGTCGTCTCAGATAATTATAACAGAGAATCCGTCTGAATCAATTTCCCTGTATGGTTATAAAATATTCTGTCTCCAAAATCCTTATAGAAGAAAGCATATTTATCTACTCCCGTACAATGGCAGACACCTATCTTTTGAGGTAAATATTCGTGCAAATAATCAGCAATAACCTGATATTTGGATTCTTCTGCATTATGAACATGAAATCCACCTAAAAGCAAATTACAGGGGAGTTCCGGAAATGCCGTTCTTACAGTCCGCAATATATTTGTAATACCCCGGTGGGAACAGGCACTTAAAATGGAAAGTCCTTCAGGCTCAACCAGTACCATAGCTAACTCGTCCGGAAAGGTATCGGGGACTCTAGAACCATCTTCCTTTTGAATCCAAAATCGTTCAAAATGTGTATCCTTCCGGTCTATAATATCCACAGAGGGAAAAAGAAATACTCCGGGAACCAGTTCAGTCAACTCATCAATAAAACGAAAACGAGAAAGATCAAGCGAGCGTGTATATTTCATTCCATTCTCACGTTCATCCTTGAATTTAGGAAAAAACACTTCGCGTTTGCAAACAACCGTTGCTTCGGCATTTAGTTCAAGAAAATGGCGTAGTCCACCCGTATGGTCACTGTGACCATGAGATAATACTAAATAATCTACTTTTTGCAAGTCAATATTCAATAACCGGGCGTTACGGATAAATAAATCAGAAGCTCCCGTATCAAAAAGTAATCTGTTTTCCGGTGTCTCAATATAGAGGGAAAGACCATGTTCTGCCTGCAATTTACGTCCATAGACACAATTTTCGACAAGAGTCGTTATTTTATAGTTCATGTGGTTTGGTTCTTAATCAAATACTACGAAATAAAAAGTTCTGCTACAAAATTATAATAATTCTACGGCAGAACAAGTAATCAATCAATTTAAATCGACTGTAAGGGTAAAAGATTTTGTTTCAGGCTTCTATTGCCGAATTATTCATTTTGTAGTTTGAATACAAATAATTACTTTTACATCCATATCAAACCCTTTAAATAAAGAATCAAAATGGAGAAAGAAGCAAAAGGTAAAGTAAATACAGTTCAGATACAGTACTATCAATCTCCATGCGGGAAATTGATACTCGGTTCTTTCGAGAACAAGCTCTGTATGTGTGACTGGGTGGTGAGTGAAGAACGCAGAGCAACAATCGATAAACGAATACAAAAAGCGCTAAATGCTCAGTACGCAATAGAAAACTCTGAAGTGATAACGCAAACGATCAGTCAGCTAGATGAGTATTTTTCCCGTCAAAGGACTACGTTTGATATTCCTCTGCTTCTTGTCGGGACAGAGTTTCAAAAGAGTGTATGGAATGAATTATTAAACATTCCCTACGGAACAACGATATCTTATGCTCAATTATCACAGAGACTGGATAATCCTAAAGCTATCCGCGCGGTAGCCTCTTCGAATGGAGCAAATTCTATTTCAATACTTATTCCTTGTCACAGGGTGATCGGCAGTGATCATAAACTGACCGGATATGCCGGTGGTCTTGTAGCTAAAAAGACTTTATTGGAACTGGAATCGAACGAAAGAAGATTATTGTAACAGAATCATTAAACTAAACTTCTCTCATTAAATCCAGACAAAAATATGGTGTCACTATCCCATTACTATAGTGTCACTATCATACTGCTTTAGTGTCACTATCCTACAGGTATAGCGTCACTATATACTCAGCATAGTGACACCATCCTGAAAGGTTGTTATATAAGACGGGAAATGTTTACCTAAAGCGAACGTTTACACCATTTTTCCCATCTCATAGGCTTCCTGCATGTAGGGAGTATCTTTTATTTCTCCTACCTTCCAGGCACCTATTCCATAAATCACTCCTTTTTCCTGCGGATTTTCCAGACAATCAAGGAAGCCACGGAAACCATCAATCGTACGTTCCATCATCCCCTTATCATTCTCCGCCGCTGCAATAATGAAATAAAATTCCTTATTCGTTATTTCCGTATAACGCGCACAACAACGGTCAATCATAATCTTCATCTGTCCACACATCGTATAGAAATAAACAGGTGTTGCCATTACGATGACATCAGCAGCAATCATTTTCTCTACAATTCCTGCGGCATCATCTTTCTGGGGGCAGGGTTTGCCATACATGCTGCAAACACTACATCCCGTACAAGGATGAATTGCTTTCTCTTTCAGAAAAATCTTTTCTACTTCATTGCCTGTTTCGAGGACACCTTTCATAAATTCGTCACAAAGCATATCAGAATTACCGCCCTTTCGGGGGCTGGACGAAATAATCAGAACTTTTTTAGCCATAACTTTATTACTTTTATTTTTTGAATTTCATTAATCAGCTTTTTCACTCTGCAAAAATAGACAATTTATCATATAGCAAATGTAGATAAATTACAGAGATGTGTACCCTAATTACTGATTCAAACATTTTCTGCCATTTTTACTTTTTATCAATATCCTTTTCATCTCATCCATAATCGGTCTTTCGGCGGCACAAACATAAAAAAAGATTTTCTCTGCCCATATATAATTCATATCTTTGCCCATGATACGAACAACATAATGCAATGAAAAAAATACAACTGACCAACGCACATAAAGAAAAATTATTTCAAATCCCTTTATTTCGGGATTTACCTCTGAACATTAAGGAATCTCTGTTGGACAAACTGGATTTCGTTATCTATGCAGCGGATAAAAAAGAAATAGTTGTTACGCAAGGTACACCTTGCAACAAACTATATGTGTTATTGGAAGGAAAACTACGCACGGATATCATTGACGGATTGGGGAACGAAGTGATGATTGAGTATATCATCGCACCACGTACCTTTGCCACCCCTCACCTTTTCAATTCAAACAATACGTTGCCAGCTACTTTTACTGCTTTGGAAGACAGCGTGGTACTCATGGCAACCAAAGATTCCACTTTTAAAGTCATCAGTCAGGACCCGCAGGTGTTGCACAATTTTCTTTGCATCGCCGGAAATTGCAATATATGTACCGTATCACGTTTGAAACCTCTGTCGCGCAAGACTGTACGCGAAAGGTTTATTGTTTACTTATTCGAACATAAGAAAAAAGATTCTCTGACTGTAGAGATCATGCATACCCAGTCACAGCTTGCCGAGTATCTGAATGTATCACGTCCTGCTTTATCCAAAGAAATCAATAAGATAATCAAGGAAGGACTGATCACAATGGAAGGAAAAAAGATCGAGATTCTGAATAAAATGGCGCTGGAGAAATACTTATAATAAAAAGAAAGTGGCACAGCCTAAATTTAATGCTGTGCCACTTTTTATATTCTATCAACGGTTTAATCTGAATCCTAGCTAGGTTTCAATTACCATTTTGTAAAAAACACTTTCGGGTTGATATTGACAGATACCCATCCCCAGTCTTGCCAACTCTTATGATTTCCACCTTTCACAGCATCCATCGTCTTCGTTCCAAGCATAAAAGAATAACCGGCAGAGAGTTTCACATCTTTCATTACAGACCAATTGATCTGATAGTCAACTTCCGAACCGAGTGACTTCTTCAAATCTTCTTTAAAATCTACTTCAGTAGCAGTAGCAAAATAATGATAATTGAGTTCCATATCTACCTTGGCAGATGCACGAAAACGAGCCCCAAGACGACCATCTATTAATCCGGGAGCAAATCCTTTGTTGAATGCAGAAGCGTAGAAATAATCCATGCTGCCATAGAATTTATGATGCGTCCCATAAAGAGGGTCAAAAGCCTTAAATTTACTACTACCTTCTTCATTTCCGCTCAAATAATCAAAACTTACAACCATTCCCCATGTCTTATTGAACGCATAAGCTGCCGTAGCACTTGCCATAAAAGCGGAAACGCTCTCGGCATCCTTGTTCTTACCTGTTTGGTAGTAGAAAGCGCCATCCAGGTTCCATCCGCTATTTTTATATGTAAGATAAGTTCCCATCGTTTGCAAGTAGCGGGTATGAGAATCTTGAGTGAGCTGATTCCCTGTCTCTAATCCTAAATTCATAAACAGTAAAGAAGCCCCGAACGGAATCTTATCTGCTTTATAGTGATACCACACAGTCTGCATATTCTTGTAAGGCTGACCAATAGAAGAATTGTAATAAGTACCACCTGCCGTTTTTTCATCATTCTGGTTGAAAGCCAGAATAGCATGTATTTCATTATTCTTATTGGCATATCCCAGTTTCAACGCATCATGATAACGGCCTGCCACATTCCAGTCCAGTCCGCCCAAAATACGTTCATCATCATAAATTAACGTCTGACGACCTAACTGTGCAAAGAAGCCTTTTCCAAAATCCAGCTTTGCCCATGCCTCATTCAAGATAAAGCGACCATTCTTGTCAATCTGCGGATCTTGTCCCCATACTCCGACATGCTGTGCCGACATCTTGATTTCAAGGTCCGAACGCTTGTAGTCCAGTGACAAACGGGCACGGTTATTAATAAATGATGCAGCCTTCTGCCCTTCATTGCGAGGGACTAAAGCACCGTTTCGATACTCCGCACGAGGTCTGATTTGCATAGACATCGAAAATTCATTTTCCTTCTCCGTAGTTTGTGTGTATGCCATGCTTGGCAATAGCATAAGAACGAATGACCAATAAAATGTTTTCATTGATATTTCAATTTAAGTTATAAGTATGTACACTAACTCCTTGTGCCGATGGAAGATAATTGATTCCATACCAACACATTTGTAATAAGACAAATGATACTAACAGAATGACTAATGCCGGACGACTCTTCAACGGTCTGCCCAGTCTGAAATGGATATATACCAGATAGGAGAACCAAGTAGCTGCCGCCCATGTCTCTTTCGGGTCCCAAGCCCAGTAATGCCCCCACGCTTCTTTTGCCCAGATAGCTCCCGTCAGCATTCCCAATGTCATAAATGCCAAGCCCACATAAGTCAGGTTATCGCATAAGTCCATCTCTTTCCGTTCAATATCCTTCTTTTTGAACCAAAGCAGATAAACAGCCATGACCACCGCAGCTCCCAACATCGCATAAGCAAACATATAGACTATGACATGAGGGGCAAACCACGGACTTTGCAAAGCAGGCATCAGCGTTTTATTGTGAATCTCCGGTTTAAAGATATTGATACAGATAAATACCAGTGAGAGAATGCAACTGAAACTAAGAATCCATTTATATTTCCAACGCACGTACGTTATCAACCCCGCCAACGGAAGGAAGAAAGAGTACCACAGACGTGTCTCTCCCATCGTCCGCATCGGAGGACGTTCCAGAGAAATCCACATACCGAGGATAAAACTGAAAAAGATGACCAGCCCCAACAAGGTAAATCCATAAGCCCATACCGGCTTCTTTCCTTTCCAGGCAGCAAACGCGCCCAAGCTCCAGCAAATCAATGCGGCTATCGCAAACCATATAAAATGTTCCCAACTCATTCCTTGTCCTCCTCTTTCCTCTTTTGTGCATTGACAAACAGACAAATTGCTCCGAGCATCATCATGATGATCCCTGCATATACTACAGGCAACCACGGGTCGCGAACCAGCTCAAAGACACTGATATCGCTCCAGCGACCTTTCGACTCATCATAGCTAAGCTGATAAATTTTCCATCCTGCTATCTCCATCGGACGATTTACTTCAATCGTACTTTCCGTTATCGTTCCTTCCTGTGTGTAGACTTTTACTTCCGAAGCAAAACGTTGCGGTTCCCGTTCCGGCATCACCAGACTCGTCAGAGAGTCGAGACGCAATGCCTTATAAGGAAAGAGAAAACTACCACAGCTCACCCAGCCTTCTTTCGTCTGTTTGTTCTTTCGGTTGACGGCCTTCAGATGCACTGCATATGTCGCTCCCATCGAATGGAAATCTGTAAATTTCAGTGTGTCTTCTGTAGCTACGGAGGCAGCCATCGGAATAGACTGCTCGACAAACAAGTCCCAATCCAGCAGACTGCCCTCGGAAACTCCGTCTTCAAGCAGTAAATGCACAGGAGACTTTTCGGGGAGTACTCCCCCTGTTTCATTGTCAATCAGCATCAGTTTCGGAGGATATTCATCAATCGTAAAATCCTTCAGTTCGATAGCCAACGGAAGTTCTATCAATTTTCCTTTATCATCGGTAGCCCTCCATTCTGCGTTTCCCATTCGGGTAGTCATCTTCAAGCGTTGCATATCGACATTTCCCAGAGTAGCCGTAATCAATGCCACGAACAATCCTACGTGATTGAGAAGAAAGGATAGTCTGCCAATCCTGAATGGAAAGCTGGCACGGAGTATAGTCAATCCCAATGCAGTGACCATCCAAAAGTAAAGCAGGACGAAAGTCCAGGACGAAATCATCTGCGAAAATCCCAGTATATCATTGGAAGCATGACCGGAAGGAGCCTGCCGGATAAGTCCCATGATCACCGTCATGCCGACTACCCATACCAAGGAAGAAACGGCAGCGGAATAATGACTCAACCATCCAAACAGATACACCCGTTTACGAAGAAGGTGCATGGCTACCAGCGCAATGATATAAACCACTAACACAATCACATTGACCGGACAGGCAAACAGGCTCCAGTGGATGGCTCCTACTGCCATTTGCAGCAAAATACCTATCACCAGTAATCCTGCACCAATCACCAGCCCTTCTTTATAACTCCACGGTTTGCTCCACATATATCCCTATTTTATTTTTGTGCCAGACGTCCGTTTGCCTTTGCCTTCTCCAGCCATGCCGGAACGGTCGTTTTCAGGAATTTCTCCTTAGCAGCTTTTTCCGCGTCGATATCCAGACCGATATATTCCTGCGCTTTTCCTTTAGTTGAAATGTCGGGCATCGGAACATCGCCTGTAAATCCATTCCTCGCCAAGACTTTGGATACAGCCAGACGTGCCTGCATAGCACGGTCCAACCCATGAGAAAGAATACGCTGAATTTCCTGCGGTGCATGGAAAGAACCTCCGTGAGATGCCACTCCGAAGTCCCAACGCCATTGTGCCTGACGAATCAAAGCAAGTACATCTTTCATCTGATCTTCCGTAGCCCCGTTATCCCAGGCATATTTTGCTTCGATATGTGCTTTTGCCAGTTCCTGTTCCAGACGGTTACGGATTTCGTTTGCCTTACGCTGACGTTCATAAACGTTATTGCGCAATGTCTCTTCACTTTCACGATGGCACACCTGACAAGTACGGTCAATCATTGCCAGCGGACTCTGTACATGGTGGTCACTGAATTTCACGCCCCCTTCACTCTTATAAGGCATATGACAATCGGCACAAGAAACACCTCTTTGTCCGTGAATACCCATCTGAGCAATTTCATAGTCAGGATGCTGGGCTTTCAAGATCGGAGTACGGCTCAATTTGTGGATATAATCATAGAAACCGGCCTCATCATAATATGCTTCCATATCTTCTACCGTGAAACCTTTGTCCCATGGGAATGTCAGATATTTGCCATCACCTTTAAAGTAATATTCCACGTGGCACTGTGCACAGACCAATGAACGCATTTCCTGCGGAGTAGCCTTGGTGATATCCTTTCCCTGACGCTGGAAAGCCTCAATCAATGCCGGACGACTGATATGAAGGTCCATTGTCTCTGAGTCGTGACAATCAGAGCAGCCAATCGGATTCACGATTTCAGCCCCCATAGCACCCCATTTATTATTATAGAAAGAATCTACACCCAGCGCCTCCATCATGCGGGGAACATCCGGACTCTTACAAGTCCAGCAAGTAGACGGCTGAGGACCATCGTCCGGACCTGCGGGAGAACCAGTACGAAGCGATGCCGTAATATCCTCGATGGCGTGCATATGCCCGCGCGGAGTAGAATAATCTTTAGAGAAAGCATATCCAGCCCAAAGTATTACCATATTGGGGCGTTGCTCCAACACGTCCACAGCAACGTTTCCATTGAACTCACTCTCAAAATCAGTCTTTGCCGTTTCCGTCCAGGTCTGATATTCACGGGGAAAATCAGACTTAAACAGTTCGTTGCGTGCTTCAATCCCTTTAATGACAGTTTTGCGGTTATTAAAGATACTGGCGACTTCTGCCCTCCGTTCCATCAACGCAGAAACGCATAATCCCAAAACAAAAACAACAACCATTGAACCTCCGAACAACAGCCATCCATGCCATGATTTTAATTTCTTTTCCATTATATATCGGTTTTATTATTTTATTACGTAGTTATGTACTTGCTTATTCTTTATTATCAGTCATTTTCCGAAGCCATTCCGGTACGGGTGACTCAGGAAGAGGTACGATAGCCCCCGGCGTAGTGGACAGCGAATTTTTTCCGCCGTGAGGCACATCCCGATGGCAGTCCCAACAGGCCTTCCCGTCTCCTACCTGAGACAGCATATAGTCTATCTTCCCGGATTTTACAAACTCCGTATTCAGTTGTGTATGGCAACGGATACAGTTATTCATAATCACCTGGGAACTGGCCGCATGAGCCTGTATCACCTGAGGCTCGCTTTTGGTGAGAAATGCAGCTACGTGTTTCATACCATCCATTCCTTTGAATGTCCATTTCTTTACTATGTTCTCATGAGGAACATGACAGTCATTACAGGTAGCATCCCGGGAGTGTGAACTGTGAAACCATGTAGCATAATAAGGAGACATGATGTGACAATTCACACACGCTGCCGGATCATCGCCCAGATACGTATGTGCCCGAAGCATATACATAAATAAAGCTCCTCCGCCCACTATAACACCGCCAATAATAACGGCTATAATCTTCGATCTGTACGAAGGAAAAATTCGGTTTATAAATGGTAACTTCATCATAGTGAAAAAGTATTTTTCACAAAAGTAAAGCTTTGGAAACACAAAAGGTGTAATAGATATTACACCTTTCATTTCTTTCCCTATTTTTTTACATACAAAAGTACGATAATCTTTTGACAAGTATCTGTCTTTTCAAAAATAAAGCGCAGACTATTTATTCCTGCTTGCCGGCAGGCTCTTTCAGTTATTCATCGTGATGATGATCGTCCTCTTCGGCGGTAGTGCTCAAGACAATATTGCGCGCGATGTAAGTTTGGTTTCCTGCGGCATCCGTGCAATAAACCATCAGATGATAATCGCCCGGAGTGGCATTGGCCGGAATTACAATATCGTGGTGATGGATATGCGCCGTTTTCATTCCGGAGATATCATAAGACCTGTTGAAACTGAAGTCAACAGTTGCCTCGCCCGCAGCGGCAGCCCTGCTCTTTCCATGCGAATGGTGGTCGAAATTACTATGTATTTCAATCATATATGACTTTAACATGACGTCGTCCGACAGGTCCATTTCAAAGTGTACTCCGTGTTCGTCGCCAATTTTCAGTTCTTGCCCTTCTTCCGGTTCACTTAGTTCAATCACCGGTTTGGTGGTATCGCTATCCGAATCGTCACAAGAAATAAATGCAAATACAGACATTGCCAGAAGGCTGATGATCGGGAGGTAAAGTTTTGTTTTCATTACAGTAATTTTTTAAATGGAATTTTAATTAATAATTGGAAGTTTCGTCCCGGTTCCGGAATTTCTACTTTCCTGTAAAAACTAAGATGATTGTAATATCGGGTATTGAAGATATTACGGGCGGTCAGGGTTATTTCTATCTCGTTATTCCTGCCAACCGGAATATTCAGCGAGCCACCCAAATGGAACAGGTTTGCTCCTGGCGTGCGGTCCTCATTACGGTCTACACGGTTCTGACGGGCAATAAGTTGCCACTCCGCATAAAGCATACAGTGTTTCCTTTGCCATGTCAACGTATTCCGCATACCGAACGGCGGAGAAAAACTTAACGGAATATGCTCGTCACAGTTGTAGGTGTAGACGTATTCTCCGGAGATACGGTAATTGAAGTGACGCAGAAAGTTAATGTCTACCGTAGCTTCCGTTCCGGCAAACAGTGCTTCGGCCCCCGTGTAACGGTAAATCTGTCCGGAATGCGGCAGAACTGACCATTCGCCCGTGGGACGCAGAAAGATGTAGTTACTGAACCAACTGACAAAAGGAGAAACGGAAACGGAAAGTCCGTGATATCGCAGGTTATAGGAAGCATCCATCTGCCATCCTTGCTCGGATTTCAGAGAAGCATCTCCCTGCTCGTGACGGAAAGTGCCGTGATGTACGCCGTTAGCAGCCAGTTCGTTGGCACCGGGAAGGCGGAAGCTACGTCCGATGTTCACTTTCATCATGTGCTGAACGGAGGGTGTCCATACCAGTCCCAAAGAAAAGGAATAGTCGCCGAAATGTTCTCTCACTGAGTGGCTGTTCCACTTGTAGAGATCTATCTGTTCTTCACCATATCCTTGTTTTCGGAGATAATCAGCCAGATAAACGTCCTCATGCGAGGAGATGCCAATATAACCATAATCATATCGCACGCCTCCACTGACAGAGAGAATGTTATTAGGCTTATACGTCGTAAGCCAAAGCAATCCGGTAGTAGAACGATGGTATTCCGGCAACAAGAATGAATAGCCGGAAATGTCGTTCTGCTGATGTTGCCCATCCCACCCCAACGTATGCTCCCATGAAGAAGAGCCAATAAAGCGGGCTTTTACCGAAGCACTGTATGTGTTCAGATCGAAAGCCAGTTCTTTGTCCGGGTCCTTCTCCGGCGCAGGCTGGGAGCCGTAATGAGTATGAAAAGCACTCCATTCCTCCCGATGGTTATTCTGAAATCCCAAATCACCGGACAGGATCAGTCTCTCCCAAGCATATTGCTGATGTGTGGTTACTTTCAGATGATTTACCTTACTGTAAGGCAACTCGATATTTCGGCTGTCTCCGTCATCTTCTACGCGCGATGCGTCGGGGACACCGTGTGCGCCCGGAAAGAAGCCCGTCTTCTGATAGACATTACTGATGGAATAGTCTGCTTTATAGCCTTTTCGCTGATATTGGGTGAAAAGACCGATATTGCGTTCCACTCCTGCTGTATTTTTCAGTTTACGACCATAGACGGGCATTTTCTGAGTCAGGTAGACAATGGTATCCGTAGGGATGCAGTAATCACCGAAGTGCTGTTCGGAATAACGGATTTGCGCATACCAGGCATTCTTTTTAAGTCCCAGCATCAGCGAACCTGCCAGTGTTCCGTTGACGGATTTACCCAATAGGGTGACATCACCGAAGAGCATATTCACAGAAGGTATGGGAGGAGAGGCTATATCAATCACTCCACCCATGGCATCACTGCCGTAAAGCAGTGAGGAAGGACCTTTCAATACATTGACTGCCTCGATATTAAAGGCATCCAGTTCCAGTCCGTGGTCGGCTCCCCATTGCTGGCCTTCCTGCTTGATTCCGTTTTCCAGTACGGCTATCCGGTTGAATCCCATCCCCCGAATCATCGGTTTGGAGAAGCCGGAACCTATGTCCATAGCTTGTACTCCGGGAATGTTCTCCATTGCCTGCATGAAGTTTCCCGTAAAATGTTTGCGCAGAAAATCCTGTTCTATCACTTCAACCGTAAGTGCAGACTTCTTGGCTTGACGCTGTTGGTACGACTCGGTCACAACAACATCAGGCAAAAGCATACTCTTGATTGAATCGGACTTCTGTGCGTGGACGGATAAGGTTACAAATAGCCCTATTACGCCCGAAATAATTCCGATACGCATCAATTACAATCTTTTATATAATGTGTAAAATGAATGTGAGGACAAGTTACAATGAACCTGTCTTCCTAGAAAATATGAATATGTAATTATGCGGCAGGAGGCGCGCGCAGGTGATGCGAATAAGTTCGTTTGCAGACAACCTTATTCTGATAAATAACCGGCTCGTAAGGAACGAGCGTTAATGTGCAACGAAATTCTAAAGATTGAGGTTCTGTAAAGAGGGAAAGGGAGTATTTACATATCGCACAATCCTCGGCATGACTCCGGGAATGGTCGGCATGAGAGCATGACGTTTCATCTTCACTTCCATGATAGTGAAAGGTTTTCACTACAAAGAAGGGAATGAATGTCATGAATAACATCCATGCTATGTATGCTCTTATTTTTCTCTTGTGATACATTCTCCCCTATCGTTTTAACAGAATAGTGAGGCAAAGATACTCGTATGAAACAAAAGGTGCAAATTATCTGGCTTAATATGTGTTATTAAGAGAATGCAATAACCGCTTCTAATCTAATATATTTTCAGGTATATCGTTTGAGCCTGCCACAAAATACTGAGTTAAATTTGTTTCTGTATCCACCGCATTCATTGTTACAGGAGAAGCTGACCTTGTTGATCTATTAATTAAATCAGCTTTCATATTCCAGTCAACACCTAACAATATTTCTATAAGAGTAAACATACGTTCTGATGTATTAGATATATTGTATTCATAGGTACTTTTATTATTCAGCTCCTTATCAAAATTCAATATCATATAACAAGTACTGTTTTTAATAAGAAACTGGTAATTTCCCGTACATTCTTTCTTTTCCATTTTCTCATCGAAAAGATAAAAATCCCTATCTGAATTATTTATAAAAAATAGATTTTCACCTCCACTGTAGGGTACTTGTGCAGGATGTGCAACTTTCAAGTTCAAATAACTATCGACTATTTTTATTTTTAAATTAACCGTTTCATTAGTTACATTATCCTTGACAGTAACGGTAGTTTCTCCTTTTTGTTTGGGCTTAACAACTAAATTTCCCATACCTATCGGACTTGATAAATCAATATTTATGCTTAAAACATCTGTATTTTGAACAGTTACGGTATAGTCTCTGTTACCACCTCTGACGGGGATATCTTTTGCTCCTAACAAGGGACGCTCATAATATCCTTTCTCAAATGACAGAGAATATATTTCTTGCTTTTCATCGTCTCCACAACTTACAAGGGTAATTGTGCAAAGGAATAGAAAAAATATTCCTAATAAATTCTTTGTTTTCATATTTGTATTTTAAGTGACTGTAATAGTTCATTACGTATTATTTCATTAGGAAAAGTCGCTGAATATTTATTTTTTAAAGTTACTACTCCCCAATAAAATAGAATAATAGGATAAAATCTGATAGTAAAGATTGACTGTTTATCAATCTTCTTATAAAGATCAGTTAGGCCATAAAATAGTTCACCATTAATAGCCAATGTGTCCAACGTGGCTTTTACATTACTCAACGAAAGAGTCAACTGCCGAATCCAATTAATATCAGTTTGTATGTTCTCCTCTATCAGTACATCCAATACAGTACTGGAATCGACCACAAAATTCTTGAAGAAATAAGTAAAAACAGTAGCATTGAACAAAGATTCACCATTGGGATGAAAACGATAACCAGCATAGTTACTCACAATAAGCTGCCAAGTCTCATCAAAATGCCCCTGTCCTACAGCATATTTATCGAGTATATAACGTAAATATCCTTCAATCTCTTTATACGTGAATCCAAGCATATTCAGAAAGTCAGGTTCCAATGTTAGTATCTCTGTAATGTTATAACCGTTTGTTAAGTCGTCCATAGTGACAGGCAATACACCAGTACAAAAACAAGTACGAATACTTCCTTCACCTATACCAGCTTTTATCACTTTAAAGAAGGTACAAAGAAAACTGGCATTAGTGGTTACTTCTTCATAAAGTGGGTCGTTATAAGTTGTAAGTAATTGATTGGTAAAATGATCATATTCATCAATTAAAATATAGACTTTAGGTAGTTTATGAGAACGAATATAAACAAGTGCCTCCTCTAACATTTTGGAAGCATTACCTCGATTAACAAACTGGAAATCACCAAACAGATCCCGGTTATTCTCTACCATAATGTCAATCGGAGCACAATTTAAATCATTGAAATGCTGCGCTAATTCTTCCATATTGTCCGCCATTATCATTTTAGAAAAATCATAGCGAATAATCATATATTGATTGTGTTCTCCCGTCGGATGATTACCAATCCATGTATCTCCAAACAATTCTTCAAATCGATGCGCTTTCATCCGATCATAATAACAAGCCAAAGTAGAAATCAACATACTCTTCCCAAAATGACGGGGACGAAGAAGTATAGGAGCATTATAATCCTCTAGCTTAGGAATATAATCAGTTTTATCAACATAATAAAAACCTCGCTCGCGCAGATCTACAAAATCAGCTACTGCATAAGGTATTGTTATTTTTGCCATAATCTTATTATTTTCTCCATATAAACACAAAGGTATAAAATTGTTAGTAAAGAAAATGATAATCACCAATTTATTATAATATTCTGTCCCCTAATATAAAACAGCATACTCACTTTTCTCATTTAATAGCTGTTATACAATATTTTCATTTTCCATAATCCTATTTCAATTTATTACATTTCATTTTTACTCTTTAAACCCACGATAAACCCAAACAGCTGCTACATATACAATAATTTCTATAAAAAGGGTAAAAAAGAAAGTATTCCATTTTTCGGCATACTCATATACTGTATAAATTATGATGAGACAAGCTATAATTATCAAAATACGGTTGTAACCTTTAGGACAAGGAAACCAATATTTTATTATTGTATCTTTATGCTCTTCATCGCTTTTTATTTCTTCTATTTTCATAATATTACCTTTTTCGAATTTCATACATTTCTTTCAAATACAAATAAATAAGAAATACAGCTGTTACTATATCTACTATGTTCCAAACTTCACGTCCTAATGGCAGTTTAAAAATAGGTTGAAACAACAAAGATAAACCAACACATATAATGCATAACCCTTTCTGCTTTTGTAAAAAGCTGTTATACGCCATGATACAAAAAATGATAGCTGAAACATATCTTATCAAGATATAATAGCCATAAGGCATAGGGAGCAAACACATTAGTAAAGCTATCGCTAATATTATTTTTTTATTCAACTTCATAAGTACGTTCTTTCATTCATCAAATAAATTTATAAAAAATGCACAAATTAATTGCCATATAAATAAAACTATACCACCTACTACACTCCATACAAATAAGAAGTATATAAATCCCCAAAAGCTATTGGGTTCAGTCCAGTTCCATGCAAATTTTCCAGCCACTATGATGCATATTATATAGCCAACACACATCAAACACCCCATAATTCCTTTCATAATTATTGATTTTTATTATTTATACAATAATCTATATGTATATACTATAGTAAAACAAGCAATTGCACCTAATACCAATTCTGTAATAAAAATAGTATATTGCATATCAAGTGATATTTGAGATTCCGCATAACTTTGAAGATACCATAAATAAGAACTATACTTTATAAATATGATATAGACTAATACTAACGTCTGACTTATTAAATAATATATTCCATTTGATATAAGTTTTCGTAACAAATATTTCGAAGCTAAGCATTGTAGAACAATCCAAATAATAGCTGTTGGAATGATAGCTAAAACTTGGTATGATATATAATGATAAATAATTCCAAAAATAATATCTGCTATAATAAACAATAAAGCAAACATTATATATGCCACAGGAATTGAAATAATATTTTTCAACAACTTACTCATAAGTATTCTATTTTATTATGAAACACAACCATAAATCGGTAAAACAGATTGAGAAAAAATAAAAATACGATTGTACCTTTAGGACAAGGAAACCAATATTTTTTATTGTATCTTAATGCTCCTCATCGTTTCTAATTTCTTCTATTTTCATAATCTCAATTGTTTAATGAGTATAAAAAACATACCAAAATCACAACAATAGCCAAACAAAATACAATTAACCCTGCAAATTTCCAGTTGCTTTGAGCTTTTTCAAAAGACTCTACTGATGGCCAGTTTCTCTTCTCCCATGAAATTTTGTTGCCTTCAATACCTAAATAAATAGATATAATTACATCTATTAAGCTTAAATAGTAAAAGGCATCGGCCATAACGCCCAATAGGATACCCACCCAAGAGAGTATAGGTATTCCATTCCAAAAACCCCATAAATGCCATAGAAAGAATGCTCCCCAATTAAAGGAATTGATGTTAGTGGGAAATGTCTTTTCATCATAAGTTAGTTTAAACGTCTTATAACAATGTTTACATTTCATAGTTACTGTAGTCTCATCAAAGATTTTTTTTATCCTCATTTTTTTGCTACATTTAGGACATAATTCGCTTTTCATATACAAAAGAATTGACAATCTTTTCAGTCCTAAAAGATTAGTTGTAAAAAAACGAAGCGTGGAACTGCAATGCCACGTCTAAGTTTGGAGGTCGTAGGAAGAACCTTTAGATACAGATGTAGTAATAGCAGCCCACGCTATAGCGTGAGAACCACTATGCTATCCTTGTATCTATTCTGAAAATTTCCTACGTTTCCAAACTACAAGATAAGCACAACGCTTCTTTATTTTCTAATATGCTTGAATAGAATTATTCCTATCCGTCTACAAAATTATATAAAAGATTTGATAAAATGAGATAAAACTAAATATTATCTTGTTTAATTATGTTCTGAAACATTTTTTATTGGATAAATAACTACTCTTCCTGTTTCCATACATAAAAGACAGCTCTCCCTGTACCACGTTTACGGAGAGTTCCCGCCACGACGAAATTGTTCAAATCTTCAATTGCTTTCAAACGGGGAAGTCCGGTGAGACTGCTATATTCCAATCGGGTAATTCCACCATTCTTTTTTAGAAATTCTTCTAACAGTTGCAAACGTCGTTCCACAGTTATCACTGTTTTGCCGGCAGTACTACCGGATTTCTCCACACGTTCAAGCCTTAATGACTCCCTGACCTTTAATTTAAAAACTTTGGAGGGACGCAGATGTACATTACTCAAACAAATGGATTCGGCACGTATTTCACGCTTGCTCATCGCCTTTTGGGTGCATTTTAAAGAGACACTGAAATGTCCCAGTTCTCCAAGCTCTACAATGTAACCACGTCCCAAAAGGTCAGCCAGTTCATCTACTACGGCTCCTACTACGCCATCAACCATATTTTGAGGGAAATGTTGATAACGGGATACGCGTTCTATAAAATCTTTTTTCGAATAAGTTCCACTCGGAACGATGCGGGCATGAAGGGGTTGTTTCTCCCCTGTATTCTGAACATCCGGCGTTTCGTATAAATCATAATATGTACTCATTACTATCTTTGTTTTATCGGTTTATATATTTATTGCTTGCTTTCCTAATATTTGGCCCTGTATATACTATTCTTTAATGCTCAGCTTGCATATAATTATTCGTCTGACTATAGTTTTCTTTTCGTCTGACTATAGTTAGACGAAAGAGCAACTATAGTCAGACGCAAGTATCACTATAGTCAGACGAATAGTCTATTGCATACAAAGGTACAGTTTTATGCAATGCGAAGTTTAATTCTTAGCAAGAAAAAGATAACCCATGCTAAGATATTAATCTCCCAACAGCAACTTACTTACCGCAGCCGTATTCATAGCCCATTCACGGGTATAAATTTCATCTGCTTCCGGTGTTTCAGCCAACTGCAATCCTTGTGCTTGAGCTTTGATAGCCAACAGTTCACCGATAGTCGTTTTGGCATCCAGTTTTTCCAGGTATTTCTCTATTGTCTCAGCTTCCAATGAAAGTACCGTCTGTCCGCCAAAAGGTGTTTCCAGCCATACGATTTCCCTTTCCTTCACTTTCAAGATACCAAATACCAAACCTTTCTGCAAGCCTTGCGCAACTCTGACCTGATGCTGAACACAGGAAGGGTCATAAGCAACTCCTGTTCGTTCTGAAATCTTCATCGGATAAGCAGAATCCATCCAGCCAACAACCAAATTAGGAGAAATAGCTCCATTGCTATATGCGTTGCAAGTAAAAGCAACGTATAGGGCACCTGCACGGTTGAGCTCATTCAAATCCAACTCAATATACTCGGCAGTCCCTTTTTTATTGGGAATGCTTCGGATATCTCCGCTATGTTTTGCTCCAACGGCACGAAGATTGAAATAAGAACAAACTTCCATCATAGAGGGCAAAGCGATATGGCAACTCAAATCCATATCAAGATGTTGGGCCGGAAGACCTTTCCCCCATTGCATGAACAGACGGACTTTATCGCCTTCCAATGGGAAACGGGTTCCCTGCAAAGCACAGGAAGCATCCTGTACCGTTTCACTACGGTCGCCGATAGCCAACGGAATATGAAACAACATCGGATCAATATACATACTTTTGATTCCATCTCCCGCAGGTGTCCCCGCAAAACGGGTGGTAACAACTTCTTTACAAAGCTCCTGTACCTGCTTAACCATCGACTGCAGTTGCGCTTCATCGTAAATTTCAAGCAAGCAATGTGGTTCAATCAAGACAACATTCCCACCCAAAGGCTTTACCATCCTTTTTCGTCCGGCTTCGAAATAATTCTCGGCATACATACCCAAAGTCACAATCAAACGAGCAGGAAGCAGATGAGCAACTTCTCTGAATGCGGTCAACGTCTCTTTCGGACCAAACCAAAGCATATTTGCAAACAAAGAACGTGCAAATAGCCCCGGTCGCTGCTTCAATAAAGCGAAGGTCTGTTTCGCATCCGTTTTCAAACGGCTACGTTCCACTTCACCCTGCCATACGCTGTATGCCTGACAGTAGAATACATCCATCAACTCTTTTAACTTTCCGAATCCTTCCTTGCGGGCGTATTCCGACAGACGCAATGCGCGTATCATACGCACCCACATCTCCCTTTTAGGATGCATGATTTCACAGGCTTTCTCCGGTTCCATCTCCAGATTATTCAGCCAAAGAGCCGCCATCCTGCATTCACCCCGTGTATATTTCAGTTTCAATTCATCCCGTTTCAACTGTATCGCCGAATGGCTTTCGTTCAATGCTCCACACAGATGAGCACTGTTTCGACCCGCTTTTCGGATCAGCGTTTTCGGTTCGATAATTTGCAGGAATCCTGTCTTCTTATACCACAGATAACGCAAGATATCATTCGGAGCAGAGAAAAAAGTCTGTGCTTCCTGTCCCCTTCCCTGCTCCACCAATGTATCTATTACCATCATCAGTGTTTCTTTCATTCTGATTTTCACCTTTGGCAAAGGAAGTTCACGAAGCAGAATTTTCAGGCTGTCCACCTGTGTAGCGTCCAAAGCCGTAGGCGACTCAAGCAAACTGCAGAAAAAAACGCCCAAGTCTTCTTCCCGCCAAAGCTCCAAAACTTTCAGTTTACTTCCTTGTCCGAAGTTCTCAAGGGATGCAGTTTCAAACGGAGTTCCGCAGAACGGGCATCCATTATATCTTTCCAAAGGGAAGGTATTATCAGGAATCAAATGTCCGCAGGACAACTTCAATCCCTTCTGACTATTAAAAACATTCGCAATCCACGTAATTAAGTGGTCCAGCCGTGTTTCTCCGGTAGGTATATCCCAGCCTTTCACCAAAGGTGCCCAGTTCAGATCTACTCCCAAAACCTCTTTCAAGACCTGAAGTATTTCTACTTGGGAAGCAGGAGTCACTTGATTAACGGTATGCAATAATTCTTCTGACAGGCTATAGCCTATCTTACGCAACTTAGCCACTAATGCTACAGTAGTCGGCGCCAATACTTTTCGTTCTTCCGTTCTTTCCGTCAAAGGCAAATAGATAGCGCTTTGTCTGATAGAAACCTTCAATAGTTCTTTTTTCATTCTCTGTGTTTTTAAATAAGGTAATCGGAAGACTGTGAATCAATGGAGCATTCCTGCTAATGTTTGAAGTAAGTCTTCCTTGACCTTGGTTAATAAGAAAAAAGGTAGAACAGGCTGGATTCGAACCAGCAGTGTCCACTATAAGAAGTAAGTCTCGGTTGACCTTATTACAGATAATCTCGAAGCTACTGCTCTACCTCTATATTCTCTCTTTGAGGGGCAGACCGGAGTCGAACCGGTGACAGTCACGGGATAGAAGTAAACCTTAATTGACCTTTATATCAAGATAATCTTAAGATTAACGATGATGCTCTACCCACTGAGCTACTGCCCCATAGCGAAAAAGAAAACAGATAATCGCACAAGTGATTCATTCCTTTAAAGAGTTTTTTGAAGTAACTCGTACTTGACCTGTTTTCTCGTTTCTGCTACAAAGGTAGATGCAGTGATGCGCAGTCTTTTTGCGCAGTCTAAAGTTTTTTTCTTCTAAGAGCAAAAATAGTAATAAAAATGATTGTGCAGAGTTTATTTCACCGAAATATAGAAGATAATTGATAAAGAAGAACTGATTACCATGGACTTTTTATACATTTGCGTATAATGAAGCCAACATGAAAATGAAATGACAAAAACAAACAGGCTGATTCCCCAAAATAAGTTTGATACTTCTACCATAAAGCAGTTAGAACGTATTAAAACAGAGCAAATCAGCACCATTTCAATGCAATTGCTAGAATGGATAGCAGATATGAACTGGCCGGTAGCACAAGAATTAATAAAGGTACTCCCCCGTTTCCACAAAGAACTTATGATTGATATCAAATATATACTGAGTGACAAAGTAGATGACTCAATTTGGAAATATTGGATTATCAATTCTTTATTGCCCCTGTTTCCGCCGGACAGCCAAACAGTTTTTCTTCCCTACATTCAAAGACTAGCAGCAATGGCTGCTTCAAATGAAGACGAAAAAGACCTCATTGACGCTGCCAAAACATTTATCGAATCACTTTAATAAACGCACTGCGATACACATCATCCGGTACAAAACAGATAAAAGAGATATGAATAACAAACTGAATCTGAACAAAAGACTTATTACCGAGAATTACACGATTGTCCCCAACGAGGATATTGAAAAATGGGAGAAAAGAGGTTTTTCCATAATTGAAAATTACCCGATATTCCTTTATGAACCCAATAAGAAAGAAAAAATCATGTTAGGTATGCCATTGACCATAGAAGAGTTTGGCATTGAGAAACTGATAGACGGTGAAATTATTGGTTGTGATTTATGTGGCGGAGACTATGGAATGGGAAGTCTTGGTTTCTTTGAGTTAAAAATACAAACTGTGAAAGATGAAATCCGATTATTATCTTTTTGCCGTTATTCTTCCGGTAGTCATATACTGTTTGATGATAGAATTATAGAAAGTCACTCCGACTTTTATCAGGAATATCATCCGTGGATTCAGGAGGAACCCAATAATCTGAAAGCATTTGAAGATAAACTATCCGGTAGCGTGATAAAAAACATTCAAATATCTCCTGAAGAATGTACAATCGAGATTTGCGCGCCTGATAACAGCTTCCATACCTTTTGGACAGCTCTCGAATCAAATAAATTTTCTCCTTCATTTAATCTGAATGAGGAGGATGAAGAAGACGATGAGGAGGATGTTTCTTATTCTCCCCAAACGATAGCAGAAATAATTATTGTTACTTATGACAACACGGTTATTTCTGTTTAGACTGAAAGGACAGAACTATACTATCACAAAATAAGGCGAAAATACCTTTGTATACATTTTCGCCTTATCCATATTACTCAATGGCAAAACGCGCCGTCATCTCATATCGCAATTTAATAACGCGATATTGCTCAGTGGCAGCTGTCCCCATACTGACATTACTCTGTGCCTGATAAAGAGAATAAGGACTTACATAGCTCGAAGCCGGTTCGACAATACGAATGACCTCACCCAGTTTTTGTCCCATAGCTTCCACAAGATAAGATGCCTTTTCACGTGCTGCTTTCAATGCTTCTATCTTACCTTGTTTCCGATAGTTCGGCAAATCCTTGTGCTTCAGTTCCCCGATACGCATGGACTCGATACCTTTCGTATCAATCTTCTTAATAACGGCATTTATCTTTTCGAAGTCAGTAAATCGGATGTCCAGTTGCTTACCTATCAGAAATTCTTTTCCTTTCTGACGCCAATAGTCTCCGATTTCCTGTACACGAATAGCCTCATCCGAAATTCCTGCTCTACTTAGCACCCGACGCAAATCTTTTTCAATCCATTCCAACGGAACTTTCGTTTTATAATCTTCCGGCTTGGACTTCGGCACAAATTCCTCTTTCCAATATTCCTTTATTTGAATCAAAAGATGAATCTCATCCGGAACAACTTCTATTTCAGAAGAACCGGTTACCTCAATATATCTTCCCTCACTCTCCTGAGCATCGGCAACGACACTCCATACACATAAAACAATAGCTAATAAGAACAATTTTCTCATATCTCTGAATTTATAATAGTACTTAGTTTCTGAATTCCCTGTTCCATATCAGACAAATGTAGTAATAAAAAATCAATCAATGCCTGTTTTTACCATAAAGCTATCCACAAAGTCCATCATAACAAGCAAATGTTCTTTATCTATCAACAGGATATCTCCGTCCTTTACTTTGTATTTCTGCGGCTCTTTACCGGAAAGAAGCGAAATCACTCCCTGTTCAAACAGACGCCTTAACTGAGTGCTGGAAAGAAGAAAATTCCTTCTTAATAAAGACGACAATTTCAAATTAAATTCAAACTCGCATTTGATTTGAATCTTTATGATTGCATCGGACATACGGATTATATCTTCTTTCGAGAAGTTATCCATAACCTCATATTCTACACTATCATAATCCGTTTTCAAATGATTCCTGCCGGCAAGTTCGGCAGAAAAAGCATATTTCCAGGCTGCTTTCCGATCGTTCATGGAAAAGCTATGAAACAGGACTTTATCTATCAAATCCGGTTTGGTACGTGACAGCAAAGTAATGTTGCAAGTATTATCGCATTTCACACACCGATATATCAGCCAGACATCGATGTTCTTTTTCTGCGCATTCATTCTAAACTTATCACTACAGTAAAACCGGTCACTATCGCAATGACTGCATTTCTTAATTAATAAAGGAGAATTCTTTGCTTTTATCTCCCATGTAAATGTTGTATCCATAAAGCAAAGTTGGATATAAGCCATTTATAAAATTCACAAGATGTCACAAGATGGCGTGAAATTTATCTGTCGAGTTCATCCATCATCTTCTGTATTTTATCCTTCAACTTATCAAGAAATTGTGTCCTGTTCTTCTTCCGATTCCTGATTTCCAAGAAGATACGATAAAAGTCTCCAATCTCGATATTGAAAAGTACCTCGCAACAAAAAGCGATGTCTTTCAGACTGGTATTTCCATTATTAAAGCATTTGCCCGCATAGATCGCATAGATGAATTCAACCAAGGCAACTTTACTATCTGTCCATTGCAGCAATTTACTGTCTACTATGGAGGTGAATTTAAGATGCAGTTTGTCTGACAGCGAATCGATCTCGTCTGATACATATTCTATCAAATGACTATTCGCCAGAATCATTGCAACGCTTGAATCGTGTAAGGTGGTAAAAGAAGGATCCCTGTCCAGCAAATGACAATGAACATCGGAAAGAATATCATAATTCTCACGGATAAAATAGTGGTTATCAAGTTCGGTCTGACCGGCACGATAATAATCATAGAAGCTATTATTCAAAAATGACTTCTGTATATTCTCCAGTTCCATCTTTAAATATTTGCATTGAGCCGACAGGGATTTGCCGACACGGTTCTTTTCAATCTGATATAAACGGATATAAAACATCAGCAAGCCGGAAATCTGCGGTTTCCAGACTTTAAAGAACTGAATTTCTTCTTCAGGGTTCTGAAATTGATATTCGGCAACTGCCCTTTTCAGCAAAGTAAGTGATGTCTGTATGACATCTATTATCTGCTTTATCCGCTCGAGAGGGGCAATCGGCTGTTGCTCAATCCTTTTAATTTCTTTTTCTATGTTCAGCTTACTATTTCTTACGAAATTTTCCATTCATTCTCAATGTACCCGCAGCTTTCGAATCATCATAAGGAGTCTGACTAAAAGCCTGAATACCAAATTGCACTCGTCTTTAAAAAACGATGCAGTGAATAATAAAATTGATAAAATGAAAAACCGGTTCAAGTAGAAGTACTCAAACGAAAGAAATTAGCCTGTGGTTTATGAGGCTAATATTAAGCTATAACAAATTTAAGAATGGTGCCCAAAATAGTTGCTTTTAGAATTCAGATGCAAATATAACCGATTTTTTATGATTATATGAAGTTTATATGAAAATTTGAAAACAGCCTGCGGGAAGCTACAGAAAAATACTATCTTTGCCTTCGGTTCTTCACAAACACAGTGATGAAACCATTCTTTTTAATCACATAAATAATAAAAGAACTATGATCAGATTAAATGTTTTTGTTCGTGTAAACGAAACAAACCGCGAAAAAGCGATTAAGGCAGCAAAAGAACTGACTGCCTGCTCTTTGAAAGAAGAAGGATGCATTGCTTATGATACTTTTGAAAGCAGTACCCGCCGTGATGTTTTCATGATTTGCGAAACATGGCAGAATGCTGAAGTATTGGCAGCACACGAGAAAACCGCTCATTTTGCACAATACGTAGGTATCATTCAGGAATTAGCTGAAATGAAACTGGAAAAGTTTGAATTCTAAATGAATGTCAGATAGACGAAAACCACGTCTTCCAGCCTAAACATAAAAGAGAAAAACAGTCCTTACTTTGGGAATGTCTTTCTCTTTTTTCGTACACAAATGTACCGTTACCTGTCAATTTTATAATCGCTCCAGATCAAGATTAGTCAAGCTTTTTATGAATAAAGGTACCTTCAATCCAGTAGGTTGCGTGATTGGCGGTGAACTTTAGCAATACATAGCCCGGATCTGTAGGACCACCGGGAAAGTGTTCGATAAACCAGTCCTGCCAAAGTTCCTGCTTCAGTTTCTCGTCTGTCACGACTTCCACTTCTCCCATCAATGCCACACTGTCCCCCTTCTCCTGAAAACATAATCCTGCTTTCGGATTCGATAAAAAATCAATAGTCTTTAATGAATCCGCTCCGGTGGACATCCAGATAGTGGAAATTTCTTCTGCTGCAATTTTACTCATTGGCACAGGACGGGGATAGCCTTCCTTGTTCACAGAAGCAAGGGTGACAACTTCGCATTTCTGCAATAACTCCGCCGCTTTCTCTTTCATAGTTTTTGTTGACATAATCTTATTGTATTTATTTTATTTCGCCACAAAGATAACGGCACAGATGTCCGTTCTATTGTAAAAAATCGACTTTTACTAATCCGGTTCTAAGGTTCGATATAAGTCAGCGTTATATCCTCCGGAACTGTGAGCGAAAGAAATGATGTAGGAGTATTGCCCGACAATGTTTTGATTTCTTTTGAGAAATGTGCCAGGTCATAATATCCTGCGTCGATGGCGGTAGTCAGCAGGTTGACAGAGGCCGTGTTTCTCAGTAATTCTACTGCATTCTTGAATTTAACAATGCGGCTATATTCTTTAGGAGTGAATCCGGTGTTATGTTTAAACTTCCGTTCAAAATGACGCTGGCACAGGCATACCTCATCCATCAGACTACGAACAGAACGCTTCCCACCGGACTGATTGATTATATTCACCGCTGCGGCAACTTGGGAATCAACAGGCTGATAGTTATGTGCAAGATACGCCAGGAGATATTCTTCAACGACCTGAATCCGTCCCCGGACATCATTCTGCTCACATACCCTCTCGATAAAGGTACTGTCAAAAACCGCCTGCATTTCATTCGTACTGATTCTGTAATTCGCAAACTCATGCAAAGGCAGCTTTGTAAATCCGGATAACCCACAAGGCAGAAAACGAACGCCGAACTGATGAACGAATTCGGCATAAGTGACAAGCTCCGAATATTTCGTCATCGGACCCACAAAGTAAGAACGATAAGGCTGCATGACCAGCGTTTCTTCTTTTACCTTACTCACTGCTTCTCCCAACGTAAAAATGAAATCGGTACAACCATCCGGCAAAATATGGATACGCATACCATATTCCGGAGTTCCCTTAAATTCCCAATAATTATCAATATAGGGAGCGAGTAGACGAGAGGGCTGATATTCTGTGTACATCGGTCTATTTTATACGCAAATATAAAGAGAATAAATGCCAATTCATGTATTTTGCAAAAAATATCATGTACATTTGTGTTTCAAAAAACAGCAAAACGCATGAAGGACTTTGCAGCTATCGACTTTGAAACAGCCAACGGAAAGCGCACCAGCGTATGCAGCGTAGGGGTTGTCATCGTGAGGAACGGAAAAATCGTTAAGAAAATCTATCGTCTGATCCGTCCTTGCCCCAACTATTATACGCAATGGACAACAGCAGTTCACGGACTGACTTACGCGGATACGGAAGAAGCGGAAGATTTTCCTGATGTATGGGCAGAAATAAAACCGCTTATAGACGGTCTTCCGCTTGTTGCTCACAACAGTCCTTTTGATGAGGGCTGTCTGAAAGCTGTTCACGAGCTATACGAAATGACTTATCCCAATTATAAGTTTTATTGTACTTGCCGCACTTCACGGAAAGTGTTTGGAAAAGAGTTGCCCAATCATCAGCTACATACGGTGGCAGCCCGATGCGGATATGATTTAACCAATCATCACCATGCTCTCGCCGATGCTGAGGCTTGTGCACAAATAGCCTTGCTCATCATCCCCGAGCCTAAAAAGCCAAAAGTTGATTTGCACACCGGAAGCTTATTTTAATACGAAAGCTCCGTAAATGAGCAATATAAAAGACACTACCACTATTATTACTGTCAATAATAGCCGTAGTGTCTTTAAAATAGATTGCTAATTATGAATTCTGCTTATAGAATAGACTTTGCAATACCCATTTCCAAACCGCGAAGTTCTGCCAATCCACGAAGACGGCCTAAGCAGGAATATCCTGGATTTGTTTTCTTCTTCAGATCATCAATCATCTGATGACCATGGTCCGGACGCATAGCGATAGAACATTTACGACGTTGTTGCAGAAGAATCAGGCTCTTCATTACGTTGTACATATCTACATTTCCCTCCAGGTGGTTAGCTTCATAGAAGTTTCCTTCTTCGTCACGCTGTGTACTACGCAAGTGTACAAAGTTGACACGATCGCCAAAACGCTCCATCATACCTGCAAGGTCATTGTCAGCACGTACACCGAAAGAACCTGTACACAAGCAAAGACCGTTTGATTCGTTAGGAACGGCTTCAATCAGTTTTTTAAAGTCTTCTTCCGTACTTAGAATACGCGGTAAACCTAAAATTGTATAAGGAGGGTCGTCCGGATGAATCACCAGCTTCACTCCCACCTCATCAGCCACAGGCGCAATTTCTTTCAGGAAGAAGATCAAGTTAGAACGAAGTTTCTCAGCATCGATATCATTATAACGATCCAATGCTTCCTGAAACTGTTCTACGGTGAAACTTTCTTCCGATCCCGGAAGTCCGGCAATCATATTACGAACCAACAATTTCTTATCGTCTTCACTCATTTGTTCGAAACGGGCTTTTGCTTTGGCTATTTCTTCCGGAGTATAGTCTTTCTCCGCATTCGGACGTTTCAGAATAAAGAGGTCGAAAGCAAGGAAGGCCGCCCTCTCAAAGCGAAGAGCTTTAGAGCCGTCAGGCATTGTATAAGCAAGGTCCGTACGTGTCCAGTCCAATACAGGCATGAAGTTATAGGTAACTACCATTACACCACATTTGGCCAGATTACGGATGCTTTCCTTATAGTTTTCAATATATTTCAAGAAATCACCGGTCTGCGTTTTGATATGTTCGTGCACAGGTACACTTTCCACAACAGACCAAGTCAGGCCCACTTCTTCAATCATTTGCTTACGCTTCATGATTTCTTCTACTGTCCACACTTCGCCGTTCGGAATGTGATGAAGTGCGTTTACTATACCGGTAGCGCCTGCCTGTTTAATATCCCACAAGCTTACTGGGTCATTCGGACCATACCAGCGCCAAGTTTGTTCACATAGATACATAATATGATAAGTATTAAGTAATAAGTAATAGGTATTAAATGGAGAATGCGTCAAAACCTCCGTCGATAACAGCTACTGTACCTGTTACGAAGTTAGAAGCATCACTGATCAGATAATGAATAGTTCCGTAAAGATCTTCCGGTTCACCGAAACGATTGAACGGAGTATGAGCAAGAATTGTCTTGGAACGGTCAGTCAGAGAACCATCAGGATTTGTCAACAGCGCACGGTTCTGGTCAGTCAGGAAGAATCCCGGAGCGATAGCATTGACACGCAGACCGTTACCGAATTTCAAAGCCAGTTCGCCAGCCATATATTTAGTGAAGTTAGCAATAGCAGCTTTTGCAGCTCCGTAACCAACCACACGTGTCAACGGACGAAGAGCCGATTCGGAACAGAAGTTTACGATAGAACCTTTCTTCTGTTCTACCATGATTTCAGCAAATACCATTGTAGGCAATACCGTACCAAACAGATTCAAATCCACCACTTTCTTAAAGGCGTCAATCTGCAAGTCAAAGAAAGTTTTGTCCGGAGCAATTGTTGCGCCCGCCATGTTACCTCCAGCAGCGTTCAGCAATACGTCAATACGGCCATAGGCTTTCATGATCTCCACTTTGTTACCTTCCAGCACTTCTTTGTCCATTACGTCCGTATACAGGAACATAGCTTCATTTCCTTCAGCTTTGATACTTTCTACCAATGCCTTACCTGCTTCTTCGCTTCTATCGAGTACAACAACTTTAGCTCCTTCTTTAGCTAAGTATGCAGCGATACCCTTACCTAAGATTCCGGCTCCACCGGTGATAACAACAACTTTGTCCTTTACGTTAAATAATTCATTCATGGTTCTTTTATTTATATGGTTTATAACTTATTGTTCAGATAATATTTCAGATTTTCTTTTAGAAGAATATCAATCGGCATCAGGTTCACCTTTTCGGGGTTCTGCTTGAACAGCAAATGATTGCACAATGATTTGATACCATCATATCCTTGTCGTTCGGGACGCTGTGCTACTAATGCAGTGATAACGCCATCGGAGAGCAGTTGAGTATTCCTTTCAATAAGATCGTAGCCAACCAATTTTACTTTTTGCATTCCTCTTGCTTTCAGGTAGTTTCCTAAGATGTAGCAAGTTGAATTAAAGATGATGCCTCCTTCTATAGTTGCATTCGCTTCAAAGATTTCGTCCAGCTTGATAAAATTGTAAACCGAATCATTGATTTTCAATTCTACTTCATGCAAATTTCCGGTAAATCCTGTTTCTTTCAGATAATGACAAAAGCCTTCTCTCCGGTTCTTTCCTTGATTTGAGTCGTTTTTTCCACTATGAATAATTCGTGCCATCAGAATATCCGAAGTCGAAGAAATCTTGTCTGTCAATAATCGCGCAGCAATCACTCCGGCATCATAAGACTCCGTTCCGAAATATGCCAACTGATGTTGCCCTTCAATATTGGAGTCAACATAAACATAGGGAATTTCATTCCTGTCAAGCTCTTGCGAAAGCCGTATAACAGAGTCGGTAAACAGTGTTGCAATCAATACCCCATCTACTTTTTCATCCAACAGGTTGCGGACAATATCATCAAATGTCTTGTTATTGTATTGATCGAAAAAGAGTTTAGTGATCGTTATATTATAAGATTCCATCTCTGAAGCCGCCTTATCGATACCCTCAGAAATAGCTTCCCAATATTCTCCGTGCGTAAAAGAAGGAGTAATTGCCACAAAATGATATTGTTTTTTAGATGCCAACGAACGAGCCATCAGATTCGGCTGATAATGAACCATCTCCAGAATAGTCTGGACTTTCTTCCTGTTCTCTTCAGATACCCGTCCACGATTATGAATCACCCGGTCTACCGTACCGACAGAGACTCCCGCCATCTTGGCGATGTCTACAATACGAATATTTGAGAATTCTTTGTCCATATACTGATAAGTATCTTGTTTTTCGACGACAAATGTAAAATGAATTATTGAATTAAGCAAAAGTGTGTGCGCACACACATTCTATTATAGAAATGCTATAAATATGATATTCAGATATTTAACAAAGAAAGACAAGTAATACGTATGTTGTTAAACATAAGAAAAAGAGTGGAAAAAGCCATCAAATATTCGTTTGGGAGGTAATAAACACCATGACAGAAAAGCTTTTTATCTGTGAAAAGAACAAAAAAAAGGGATGTAAAAGGTAAAATGTGTACGGACACACACTGATTATTCTATGCAAAAGCAGATATGAAGGATAGTGACAGTATCCGGTTAAGGTAGATTTTCAAGAAGGAAGCTATAAGTACAAAAGAAAAGTGATAACCAGTTATTTTAAACCTGATTACCACTTTCAAGGATGATTATTTCTCCCATTTTTCTTTTGCTTTTCCAACTGCTTTATCAGCCTCTTCAGCTACTTTATCTGCGACCTTAGCTCCTGTTTCAACAGCTTTTAAGCCAAGATTCATTGCTTTTCTTTCAGCTTCGGCTGCTGCTATTTCAGCATCACGACCGATACGGTGAATAGCGTTATAAATATCACTCTCCAACTGTCTGGCTTTTGCTGTACGTGAAAGACGATAAGCTACTGCACCAAGGATTGAACCAATTCCAAGTCCAATCCAGAAATTTCCATGTCTACATTCCATAATTAAGTTCTGTTTTTAGATTAAAAATAAATTATATAAAATCTTTATTTAGATTTCGAGAATAAAGAAGCAATCCATAATACCAGAATAGCTCCTACGGTAGAAGTTATCAAACTTCCAATCAATCCCGAAGCCGCAAGTCCGAAAAGGGCAAATACCCAACCGCCCAGCACTCCTCCGAGAATACCAAGTAACAAATTTATAATAAGGCCAAAACCTCCGCCACGCATTATCTTACCTGCAAGAAAGCCGGCTATAATACCAATAATAATATACCAAATAAAGCCCATTTTATCCTCCTTTTTTATTTAACAACATCAGGTACCACGAATAGTTCAGTAAGTCAAAAATGAATTAACGACAATTTACACTACAAACGCCATTATAAATTCACTAAAGAGATAATTTGGGCAACAGTCCGGCAAATGTTTTTCTTAGCAACTTCCGGCTTCATGGCTGTTTCCAAAGACATGGGCGAAGGAATGATAGAAAAGACACCTTGAAAACCTGCCTGATTCAGAATTTCCGTATCCTCTATACTGCCTGCCACAACAATGACCGGTATCCCTTGTCGTTTCGCCTCTTCTAATATTCCGGAGGGTACTTTTCCCATTAAAGATTGACGGTCTGTTCTCCCCTCACCGGTTATGATCAGATCAGCACCTTTTATTTTCTCACTAAATTTCAATGTTTGGAGCAGTAAATCAATGCCGGGCTTTAGTTCAGCATTCAGAAAAGCAAGAAAGGCACCTCCCAAGCCTCCGGCAGCTCCTGCTCCGGGAACGTGAGTAATTTCTCTTCCGGTAGTTGAATGGATCAACCGGGAAAAAGACTGCATACCCACATCTAATTTCTCTATCATTGTATCATCCGCCCCCTTCTGTCGGGCAAAAACATGCGCAGCACCTTCCGGGCCACAAAAGGGATTGCGCACATCACAGGCTATCGTGAAACGAGTATCTTTAAGTGCAGGATGAACGGAAGAAAAATCAATAGCGGCAATTCGATGCAGAATTTCGCCTCCTTTTCCCAAGACTGCTCCATCCTTATCGAGAAATCGGGCTCCTAATGCTTGTAACAGACCTACTCCGGCATCATTCGTAGCACTTCCTCCGATACCTATGACAAATTCCCGATATCCCTGTTCAATAGCGTGCAATATCAATTCACCGGTTCCATAAGTAGTGGTCAGCATCGGATTTCGTTCCGTTTCTGATAATAGCGGCAGACCATTCACGGTGGCCATCTCAATAAAAGCAATGCATTTGTCGCCCGAAACTCCATAAGTGGTTTCTATCGGACGCATCAAAGGATCATTCGCTATGATCTTCTGATAAGTGCCTCGTGTTGCTTCTACCAAGACAGTCAATATTCCCTCACCTCCGTCGGCTATCGGAAAACGAATGACTTCACAATCCGGACAAACCAGCTTTATGCCTTCTTCCGCCGCCTTTTCCGCCTCTGATGAGGAAAGACACCCTTTGAAAGAATCCATCGCTAATACTACTTTCTTCATTACTTATAGATTTAATTGTGACAAATATATTGAGAAACGGGAAGTTTACGTACCTTTGCAGTCATTTTTTCAGGAACATTTCAAAAGAATAGGTATTATGGTACAGAATCAGGAACAACCCGTAGGAAGAATTACATTTTCTATCCTCATCGCACTAAGCCTTTCGCATTGTCTCAATGATCTTTTGCAGTCCGTTATATCGGCAGCCTATCCATTATTCAAAGACGATTTGGGACTCAACTTTGGACAGATCGGCCTTATCACACTGGTTTATCAACTCTCGGCTTCGGTATTCCAGCCAATCACCGGAATCATCTTCGATAAACATCCCGTTGCCTGGTCACTACCTATCGGAATGAGCTTTACAATGATAGGAATGATCAATCTGGCATTCTCCAACAATCTTTACTGGATGCTGGTCTCTGTTTTTCTGATCGGAATCGGTTCTTCCGTCTTGCATCCGGAGGCATCACGTATCACTTTTCTTGCCTCGGGTGGAAAACGGGGACTGGCACAATCGTTATTTCAGGTAGGAGGCAATTTAGGAGGTTCACTAGGTCCTTTATTGGTGGCTTTGCTGGTGGCTCCTTATGGCAGAGAGCATCTAGCCGTTTTTACACTTTTTGCTTTGGCTGCTATCGGAGTCATGTCTCCGATCTGCAAATGGTACAAATCTTATCTCAACCGAATGAAAGAGCAAAAGGCTACAGTGAAAAAGGCTGTACATTTGCCTTTACCGATGGATAAGACTGCTTTATCTATCGGAATCCTACTGATATTAATCTTCTCAAAGTATATCTATATGGCAAGCCTTACCAGTTATTATACATTCTATTTGATTCATAAATTCAATGTAACTGTACAGGAATCTCAATTATACTTATTTATTTTTCTGGTAGCTACTGCTATCGGAACATTACTCGGTGGTCCTATCGGTGACCGTGTAGGACGTAAATATGTGATTTGGGCTTCTATTTTAGGGGCTGCACCTTTTAGTTTACTGATGCCGCATGCCACTTTAGCATGGACCATCATCTTAAGTTTTTGTGTAGGACTAATGCTTTCGTCTGCTTTTCCGGCTATCCTGCTTTATGCGCAAGAGCTACTCCCTACCAAGCTAGGATTGATTTCCGGTCTTTTCTTTGGTTTTGCCTTCGGAGTAGCAGGTATCGCTTCGGCTGTACTTGGCAATATGGCTGATAAATTTGGAATTGAGTCGGTTTATAACATTTGCGCTTATATGCCGTTATTGGGATTAGTCACGTTCTTTTTACCCAATTTAAAGAAACAGAAGATACAGGTATAAAAAAACGACCGGTATGCATCGTCACGACGTATACCGGTCTACAAGTTAAGGTCAAAGTCAAAAAATTAAGAGAGCTATTTATTTATAAGTTAGGGTTTGCATTAATCTCTTTTTCAGGGATAGCATACAGATAATAAGAACTGTTTGCTGAGAACGCTTTACCATCCGGGAAATTAAGGAACCAATGTCCTAACGGATTTCTTTTCGCAAAACTGCCGCCTTCCTGCCAGCAATCCACTTCCGTTTTCTGCATATCCTCAGATAGAGCCATACGTTCTACCGCCTTCTGATTACGGAGTATATCCGTTATACCGAATCCTTCTCCCCACAGCTCGCGCCGGCGTTCCATCAGAATTTCGTCGATCACTTGCTCTTTCGTTTTCCCTGTCACATCGTAATTACCTGCGCCACGGGCAGTACGTAATGTATTCAATGGGGCAACAGCCTGATCCAGTGCTACTCCATCCCTGGCCTTAGCTTCCGCTTCTATCAGATACATTTCTGCCGAACGCATCAGTACCAGATCTGCAGTATCATCCGAACGCATATGGAATTTCTTATAACCCAGATATCCTTCACGCATCCATTGGAAAAGAGGCAGACGGATGTCATCTTTAGCAAAAGTATCCATCAAGTGCGGATCGACCATAAAGCTACTGTAAGCTCCGACATATGTTGCATCCAGATAGTAGAAATTATAACTTGCATCCGATTGCGAGAGTGTTTGAGGAGATCCCCAAATCCATTCTTTATTGGAAATATTATTAAAACCTTCGTATTCGGCAGTGGTAGTCATTAATGAATATCCTTTGCGTGCAGCTTCGGCAGCTTTGGCGGCTTCTCCCCATTGTCCTGTCAATAAGTAAGCACGTGCCAGAAGACCGTTGACAACATCCGTATTCGGTTTGAATTTCTGCCCGTCTCCCTTGCGGACGTAATTTATCAGATAATCCTGTGCAAGATTCAAATCATCAAAGATCTGCTGATAAACTTGCGCCACTGTCGATTTGCCTTTCGGCTCGGTACTGCTTGTAGTCGGTTCCGTATATATAGGCACACAAGGAGCATCTTTATCTTTCAAATATGTAAACTGATAATGCTGTACCAAATGTAGATAGCAAAAGGCACGCAAAGCCAATGCCTGTCCCTGTGCCTGCCGAAGTTCCTCGGAGTCACCTTTAATCGAAATGGCAGTGTTGCAATTATCAATTGTCTTATAGATCAGATACCAGGCAAACGAAGTTCTTCCATCGGAAGAAATCGCCACGTCATTGAACTGATAGGAAGAATTGAACCCATATTTCGGACGGGAGACAACATCGCTCGCCATCATATCATCCTGACATTGAAGTGCCCGATAACCAATATTGGCATACGTCGTTCCGTATTCAAACAGGTTATACCAAGCTCCGTTGAAGAGACGTTCTGCATTTCCAGCTACTGCTACCTGATCGGAGCTTACCGCATCCGTCGGTTCCGTATCCAGAAAGCTACTGCTACAACTCGTTGCCAGAAACAGTCCGGCAACAGCAGTAAGTATAGATTGAATTTTTATCTTTTTCATATATCGTGTAATTTTAGAAAGATAGATTGATACCTCCGGAAATAGTTCGCATAGCCGGATAACGGTAATAAGTGATACCCGTGATTCCCTGTTCAGGGTCAAGTCCCTGATTCCGGTGAATAGTAAACAGGTTATCTCCCTGCACAAACACCTGGACACTGCTCAATGCCAGTTTGCTGATCCACTGTTTCGGCAGATCGTAAGATAGCGTCAGGTTTTTCAGTCTCATATATGAATTGTTCTGCAAGAAACGGGTGGAAGCTGAGTTCCAGTTATTGGAAGTAGTGCTCAAAGCCGGCACGTCTGTATAACGGTTTTCCGGTGTCCATCTCTTCAATATTTCCGTAGACCAGTCACGGCCTTCCAAACTTCCGTTGTGCAAAATCATGGTAATATCACGATTGTAGATATATCCTCCGATACTATAAGCAAAGATGGCGGACAGATCGAACCCTTTCCATGAAAGCGATGTATTAAAACCGCCATAAACTTTCGGGAGGGAAGATTTATTGACGTAATAATAACTTGCCGAAGCATAATCGCTTGTTGTGACACGTTTTCCGGTCAAATTATCATTGGCATCTTTCTCATCCATATACCACAGTGGATTACCGTTGTCAGGGTCTACTCCCGCCCATTCTTTCATATAGAAGTCATAGACTGACCGCCCTACCTGCAATTTATTCACGCCACTTTGCGGCATATCCTTCAGCGGAAGTTCCGTTACCTTATTCTTATAATGTGTCAGGTTCATTCCGAGTTTCCATACCCATCCATTCTGATTGATAATGGTTCCGTTCAGCACCATCTCAATACCTGTATTCTTCAGTGCACCTACATTCTCATCAATAGACCCATATCCTAAGGAAGGAGCGATCGGACGGGAATAAAGTAAGTCTTTGGAACGACGCGTAAAGAAGTCGAACGAACCGGAAAAACGGTTGTTAAACAGTGAGAAATCAACGCCGACGTTAAAGTTTAGGTTCGTCTCCCATTTCAGGTTCGGAGTAGCCATACGGTCGGAAACCAAGGCATTCTCTCCGAGATTGGAAACAATGGCATAAAGTCCCTTGCTTGCATAATAAGTACCCAGATTATCATTTCCCTGTGCACCGTAGCTCATCTTTAATGTCAGAGCAGAAAGCCAGTTGGCAGTGGAAGCCATAAAACTTTCACGGTCGATACGCCATGAAGTTCCCAAAGACCAGAAGTTACCCCAGCGAGTCTCCGGTGCAAAACGGGAAGAACCGTCACGACGAAAGGAAGCGGAGAAAAAGTATTTATTCTGATAGTCATAAAGCGCCTGGGTTAGATATCCCACCAAAGCATAATCGATACGATAACCGGAACCGCCTGTCAACTGTGAGCCGACTACCAGTTCGGGCATATCAGGCTGTGCCATCTTCGTACGTGAAGCAGTCAGTTCATCATAGCGGTACGAATAGGCTTCCATTCCGGCAAGCACATTAAAGTGATGATCACCGATGGTTTTATCATACGACGCGATATTGTTCCATGTCCATGAAAAAGTACGTGAGTTCAAGCGGCTGGAACCACCTCCGTTTTCCAGAGCCGGACCGATTTTCGGGTTCGTATAATCCAGCGTATTATAGTTGATCAGGTCGAAGTTGAAACTTGTCTTGAATTTCAGCCCTTCGATGATCGTAGCTTCGAGATAAGTACGACCGGAAAATTCATCTTTCATCCGTTCCGATTTATCCAAAGGCAAGGTAGCCGGCAAGTTCCAGTTAGCCATAGAACCGGAAGGACGGTATGAACCGAAATCGTAGATACGATCCCCATTGTCATCCAGCTTGTAGCTGCCGTCCGTATTCATTTCATAAATAGGATAAAATCCGGGCATAGTACGTCCTGCAGTAATCACGTTGCTTGTTTTGGAATCCGAAGAAACCGGATAATTCTGCATGGAATGGGCGAAACTCAGGTTGATGCTTCCTTTCAGCCAGGAAGTCATTTCACTGGTCACGTTCGAACGAAGGTTGAAACGTTGGTAGCCGGATTCGAGTGCAATACCTTTATCGTTCAAGTAGCCGGCAGAAAAGAAGTATTGATTAGCCCTTCCACCACCGGAAACACTCAGATTCAGTTCGGTACGAAGCGCTTGCTGCTCCATCGCGTCACTCCAGTCGGAGTTCCATAACGGACGAGCACCTGCTGCCAGCTTTCCGTCTGTCCCCACAGGTTGCGGATATTGTGTACCGTAAGGATTCGGACCGCCTCCCATCAATTTTGTAACCAAGTCTTTGGAAGCCTGAGCAGCTGCGGTGGCAGGGGTATAATCGGAGCTCTTGGCATACTGGTTGCGAAGCGCTTCCCAGTAAAGTTCGAAATACTGATTGGTATTGACGCGGTCATAATCACGTACCGCACGACTGGAACCACCCAGTGTAGCTTTCACCTTGACAGTAGCTTTCGAGTCCTGCTGTCCCTGCTTTGTGGTAATGATAATCACACCGTTCGCACCACGCGAACCGTACAGAGCTGCAGATGCAGCATCTTTCAGCACAGTCATGGAAGCGATGTCATCAGGATTGATCGAGTTGACGCTGCCATCAAAAGGTACGCCATCTACCACATACAACGGGGCACTGGAAGCATTGATCGAACCGATACCACGAATACGGATTTCGGCATCCGTACCGGGCTGACCGCTGGAAGCACTGGCTTGCACACCGGATACCGTACCTTCAAGTACACGGGAGACGCTGGAAGTCTGTAACTTCTCAATCTCTCCCGCCTTCATTGTCGAGGCAGCTCCGGTAAAACTATATTTTTTGGCGGTAGCATAAGCTACAACCATCACTTCTTCCAGTTCTTTGCTCTCCGATTCCATGGTGACATTGATCACATTCCGGTTGTTCACCGCTTGTTCCACTGTCCGCAATCCTACAAAGCGGAAAACGATAGTCCCATTGGCAGGGGCTTCAATTGAATAGTTTCCATCGATATCGGTAATGGTGCCGGAGGAGGCCCCTTTCACTTGTACGGAAACACCGGGTAAAGGCTCTCCTTCAGAAGTCACAGTACCCGTTACGCGTTTCTCTTGTTGTGCTTCTGCATACACTACATTGCCGGCAGAAAGCAATAGAAACGCCACTAATAAACGTAAATAGATTCTCATAATTTTGTGGCTTAGGATTTATTTGCTTGTTCTAACTAACAGAATACATATCTCATTTGTTTAGGAAACGAAACATTTTTTTAGACGATTATTAGTATAAATCAACGAAAGGTAGTACATTCGTGAAACGAACAGCATCAATCATAGCAACGAAAAATCACAGGATGAAGCAAATTGTTCTATCTCTTTTTCTGTTTCTGTCACTCTCCTTACAGGCCCAAACTGAAAGGAGAGATACCCTTATGAGCGATAGTCTGCAAACTGATTCTGTGATACCGGCCAAACCAAGCGCTTTCAAGAGAGCGATCAGGAAGTTCATGAATTTCAGTGACTTCGACACCCTTTATATCAGTCACAACCGGTATAATTACGCATTGATGACCACCCATTTCAGCAACTTTGAATATTATTCCGTTACCAGCAATCTGCCCCAACCGCAGAAGCTGAGTTTCTCTCCCAATCCGCATAACAAGATAGGATTATACTTCGGCTGGCGATGGATCTTCCTGGGATGGTCTGTAGACGTGGACGACATTTACCGGAAGACCAACCGAAGGAACAAGGGAACCGAGTTCGATTTAAGTCTATACAGTTCCAAGCTGGGAGTGGACATCTTCTATCGTCGCACAGGTAACAACTATAAGATTCATAAGATCAACGGTTTCCCGGAAGATGTCCCCGCCAATTACTCCGAAAAGTTCAATGGGATAAAAGTAGATATCAAGGGACTGAACCTATACTATATCTTCAACAACCGCAAATTCTCCTACCCTGCCGCTTTCAGCCAGTCAACCAATCAGCGCAGGAATGCAGGTTCGTTTATCGCAGGCTTTTCTATTTCAAAACATAATCTTGAATTCGACTATGCGGAACTTCCGGATTTCATACTGGAAGCGATGAATCCTGCCATGAAAGTCAACAACATCAAATACACCAATGCCAATATCAGTTTCGGTTATGCCTATAACTGGGTATTTGCCCGCAACTGTCTGGCATGCCTGTCTCTCACTCCCGCCATAGCCTACAAAGCCTCCGATGTAGATGCAGAAACCCATGAAGGGAAGACATGGTACGGCAATTTTAACCTGGATTTTCTGATCCGTGCGGGAGTTGTCTACAATAACGGAAAATATTTCGTCGGCACTTCATTTGTCGGAAAGAACTATAATTACCACCGGAATAATTTTTCACTGGACAACGGGTTCGGAACACTTCAGATATACGTCGGATTCAATTTCAATTTACGCAAGGAATATAGAAGAAAGAATACAAGATAAAGGGTGTGTATAAACGATACAAGGTAAGAGTATATATTTGCAGTATATTATTGTATCGCTTGCTTATCCAAAGAATCTTTGTACATTTGCCCCGTTCTTAACTTCAAAAAACAAGAACCTGATGAAGAAACAGCGCCACATACAGACCACCCGTTCCCTTCTTTCCCGCTTCCGCTACTGGGGCAGGAAGAACTATGCCGCTTTTGCGAGTATGGGACGTGAATTTCAGATCGGTCATCTGCATACCAATGTGGTAGATGTGGCTCTTCGCAAGCAGAATGCAAAAGTTACTATCCCATATCATACATTTATGACACTTCAAGAAATCAAAGACCAAGTACTGGCAGGCTTCGACATATCGTCCGCCCAAGCCACTTGGCTGGCCAACATGGCCGACAGCGAGGCGCTTTATGCCGCCGCGCATGAGATTACCGTCACTTGTGCTTCGCACGAGTTCGATATGTGTTCCATCATCAACGCCAAGTCCGGCCGGTGTCCGGAGAACTGCAAATGGTGTGCACAATCCTCTCACTACAAGACTCAAGCCGAGATTTACGATCTCCTGCCCGCTGAAGAATGTCTCCGACAGGCAAAATACAACGAAAGTCAAGACGTCAACCGTTTCTCCCTTGTCACCAGCGGACGAAAACCTTCTCCCAAACAGATCAGTCAACTTTGCGATGCAGCCCGCCTTATGCGGAAACATTCGTCCATCCAACTTTGTGCATCCCTTGGATTACTCAATGAAGAAGAACTCCGCGCCCTGCACACAGCCGGAATCACCCGCTATCACTGCAACCTCGAAACAGCTCCTTCCTATTTCCCCACACTCTGCTCCACACATACACAAGAGCAGAAGCTGGCCACTCTCGACGCCGCCCGCCGGGTAGGAATGGATATCTGCTGCGGTGGCATCATCGGCATGGGAGAAACAATGGAACAACGTATTGAATTTGCTTTCACTTTGGCGGAATTGAATGTACAGTCCATCCCCATCAACCTGCTAAGTCCGATCCCCGGAACTCCACTGGAAAATGAAAAGGCTTTGAGCGAAGAAGAAATCCTGCGAACCATCGCCCTGTTCCGCTTCATCAATCCTACCGCTTTCCTGCGTTTCGCCGGAGGACGTTCGCAGCTCACTCCAGAAGCCATGCGCAAAGCCTTGTTTGTCGGCATCAATTCCGCCATCGTGGGCGATTTGCTGACCACACTCGGTTCCAAGGTTTCCGACGACAAGAAGATGATTCTGGAAGAAGGTTACCACTTCGCCGACTCTCAATTTGACCGCGAGCATTTGTGGCATCCTTATACTTCTACTACCGATCCATTGCCTGTCTACAAAGTAAAGCGGGCGGACGGAGCAACGATCACACTCGAAGACGGGCGGACACTCATCGAGGGAATGTCGTCCTGGTGGTGTGCTGTGCACGGATACAATCATCCGGTATTGAATCAGGCGGCAAAAGACCAGTTAGACAAGATGTCCCATGTCATGTTCGGAGGACTGACTCATGATCCGGCCATCGAGTTAGGCAAACTGCTGTTGCCCTTGGTTCCCCCATCCATGCAAAAGATATTTTATGCGGATTCCGGTTCGGTGGCGGTAGAAGTTGCCTTGAAGATGGCCGTGCAATATTGGTATGCAGCCGGAAAGCCCGACAAAAACAATTTCGTAACCATCCGTTCCGGTTATCACGGTGACACTTGGAATGCCATGTCCGTATGCGATCCCGTTACCGGGATGCACAGTCTTTTCGGTTCATCGCTTCCTGTCCGATATTTCGTTCCGGCCCCCTCTTCGCGATTTGACGGAGAATGGAATCCGGACGACATCATCCCCCTGCGGGAAACGATAGAGAAACACTCTAAAGAACTGGCGGCGCTCATCCTCGAACCCATTGTTCAGGGAGCAGGCGGTATGTGGTTTTATCACCCGCAGTATCTGCGTGAAGCGGAAAAACTCTGCAAAGAACACGATATCCTCCTGATCTTTGACGAAATAGCCACAGGATTCGGACGCACCGGCAAACTCTTTGCCTGGGAACACGCCGGAGTGGAACCGGACATCATGTGCATCGGAAAGGCGCTGACCGGAGGATACATGACACTGTCTGCCGTATTGGCAAGCAATCAGATAGCAGATACCATCTCCAATCATGCCCCAAAGGCTTTTATGCACGGTCCTACCTTTATGGGGAATCCGCTCGCGTGTGCGGTGGCGTGTGCTTCTGTCCGGTTACTGCTCGACTCCGGCTGGGCAGAGAATGTGAAACGAATCGAAGCTCAGTTAAAAGAAGAACTGGCTCCCGCCCGCAAGTTTCCGCAAGTAGCGGATGTACGGATATTAGGAGCCATAGGAGTCATCCAGACAGAACGTTCGGTGAGCATGGCATATATGCAACGCCGCTTCGTAGAAGAAGGTATCTGGGTACGTCCGTTCGGAAAACTGGTCTACCTGATGCCCCCGTTCATCATCTCTCCGGAGCAATTAAGCAAACTGACTTCCGGAGTACTTAAAATAGTCAGAGAGATGTAACTCAACGATCTTCTCAAAAGGTTAGGCACGGATTACACGGATAACACGGTTGCTTTGCGCAATCACAATGCCTAATCCGTGTCATCCGTGCCTAAATTTATTGTATAAATGAATAGATTATGATTTTAGACTCTATCAATCAAGAACTTCTGACTTTAAAAGAGAAGAAGAATTACCGTTCCCTCCCACAGTTGATTCATGATGGAAGAGACGTGACAGTAGACGGACGACGGATGCTGAACTTATCATCCAATGATTATCTGGGGTTAGCCAATGAAGTCTCTTTAAGAGAAGCGTTCTTAAAGACCATCACTCCGGAAACCTTTCTGCCCACTTCCTCTTCCTCCCGCCTGCTGACAGGCAACTTCACTGCCTATCAGGAACTGGAACAGCAACTGGCCACTATGTTCGGAGCAGAAAGTGCCCTTCTGTTCAATAGCGGATACCACGCCAACACAGGGATACTTCCTGCCGTCAGTGATACCCGTACATTGATCCTTGCGGACAAACTCGTACATGCCAGCCTGATAGACGGAATCAGATTATCATCTGCCAAATGTATCCGGTACCGGCACAATGACTTAGCCCAGCTCCGGCGTCTTCTTGAAGAAAACCACGGTATGTATGAGAAGATGATCATCGTTACCGAGAGTATCTTCAGCATGGACGGAGACGAAGCTGACCTGCAAGCGCTGGTACGATTGAAACACGATTACTCCAATCTTCTTCTCTATGTAGACGAAGCCCACGCTTTCGGAGCACGGGGCGAGAAAGGCTTAGGATGTGCCGAAGAACAAAACTGCATCAACGACATCGACTTTCTGGTAGGAACATTCGGGAAGGCGGCAGCATCCGCCGGCGCATATATCGTCTGCCGGCAGACCATCCGGGAATATCTGATCAATAAGATGCGTACCTTTATCTTCACGACAGCCCTTCCTCCTGTCAATATCCAGTGGACCGCATGGGTACTGAAACACTTCGTCGATTTCCGGAGCAAAAGGGAGCATCTGCTGCAAATCAGCCGGAAACTGAAAGAAGCACTAACCGAGAAGGGATACAACTGTCCTTCCGTCAGCCACATCGTGCCGATGGTGGTCGGAGCAAGCGAAGATACCATCAGGAAGGCAGAAGAATTGCAACGCAAGGGATTCTATGCCCTGCCGGTACGCCCGCCTACAGTACCCGAAGGGACTTCCCGTATCCGCTTCTCATTGACAGCGGACATCACAGAAAAAGAAATCGATACACTTATAGAAATCATTAACGGATGAAACAGACTTTTATTATCAGGAACAATGAAAAGCACCTTCTACTATTCTTCGCAGGATGGGGAATGGACGAAACGCCTTTCCGACATATCCATCCGGCGGAATGTGACTGGATGATTTGTTACGATTATCGTTCGTTGGAATTCGATACGACTTTGATACAGGCATATTCCAAGATTACGCTGATCGCATGGTCGATGGGAGTCTGGGCGGCTTCGCAGGTAATGAAGCAATATCCCTCCCTGCCTGTTTCCCAAAGTACCGCCATCAACGGAACACTTTATCCGATACACGAAACGGAAGGAATCACGCCATCCGTTTTTGAAGGCACCCTGCAAGGACTGAACGAACAAACCCTACTGAAATTTCAGCGAAGAATGTGTGGTTCCGCTGCTGATTACAAGGTTTTTCAGACAATGGCTCCCAAACGTCCGGTTGAAGAACTGAAAGAAGAGCTTGCCGCCATCCGGCAGCAATACCTGTCATCCCTCCCTTCGGAGTTTGTCTGGCAGACAGCCATCATCGGAGATAACGACCGGATTTTCCTTCCGGACCATCAAGAGCAGGCATGGAGAAATAAGGCAGACTCCCTCCTGCACGTCGAAGCTGCCCATTATCAGCAGGAGCTTTTTAATGAGGTAATCATGAACATTAAATAATCATTGATCAATGAATAAGACAATTATTGCAGAACGTTTCTCAAAAGCCATCTCCACCTATCCCCGTGAGGCAAATGTACAACGGCAGATAGCAGATAAAATGATCCGCCTGCTTCAGAAGCATATTCCCTCTCCCTGCCCGAAAGTGATCGAGTTCGGATGCGGGACGGGCATTTACTCCCGAATGTTGCTCCGCACCCTTCGTCCGGAAGAGTTGCTTCTGAATGACTTATGTCCGGAGATGAGGTATTGCTGCGAAGATTTATTAAGAGAGAAACAAGTCTCTTTTCTTTCCGGAGATGCGGAGACGATTCCTTTTCCGGATAAAAGTACGTTGATTACTTCCTGTTCCGCTTTGCAATGGTTCGAGTCGCCGGAGGAGTTCTTCAAAAGGTGTAATACATTGCTCCACAGTCAGGGATACTTTGCTTTCAGTACTTTTGGGAAAAAGAATATGAAGGAGATACGTGAGCTTACCGGAAAGGGACTGCCCTATCGTTCAAAGGAAGAGCTTGAAGCAGCTCTGTCTTTTCACTTTGATATACTGTACTCAGAAGAAGAGCTGATCCCCCTTTCTTTCGAAGATCCGATGAAAGTGCTGTATCATCTGAAGCAGACGGGGGTGAATGGTTTGTCAGCGCAATCATCCCTCTATCCGAAACACGAGAAACAGACTTGGACCCGTCGTGATTTGCAGCATTTTTGCGAACGTTACACACAAGAATTTACACAGGGCACTTCAGTGTCCCTGACATATCACCCTATTTATATCATAGCAAAAAAGAAAAAAGTATGAAACAGAATGTATATTTTGTAAGCGGTATCGATACCGATGCCGGCAAAAGTTATGCGACCGGCTACCTGGCACGCGAATGGAATAAAAACGGCAAAAGAACCATTACGCAGAAGTTTATCCAGACAGGAAATGTGGGGCATTCCGAAGATATAGACCTGCATCGGCGCATTATGGAAATCCCTTTCACCTGGGAAGATCAGGAAGGACTGACCATGCCGGAGATCTTTTCTTATCCCGCCTCCCCCCATCTGGCTTCCCGACTGGATCATCGTCCCATCGATTTCGACAAGATCAAGCATGCCACCGAAGTATTAAGCGAACGGTATGACTGTGTTCTGCTTGAAGGCGCGGGCGGTCTGATGGTTCCTCTGACTACGGAGCTCCTGACAATTGACTATATCGCACAGGAGAAATATCCGCTTATCTTCGTGACTTCCGGAAAGCTGGGCAGCATCAATCATACTCTCCTGAGTCTTGAAGCCATACAGAAACGGGGCATTGTTCTGGCTACAGTACTCTATAATCTTTATCCGACAGTAGAGGATAAAACGATTCAGGATGATACGATGGAGTTTATACGGACTTGGCTCGAAAAGTACTTTCCGGAAACAAAGTTCTTATTAGTTCCCGAGATAGGAAAGTGAGTATAATATAATCACTTGTAGTTGCTACCCCGAACACTTCCCCAACGCCTCTTCCAATGCTGCTTTTGAAACCGGCTTCGTGACAAAGTCATTACAGCCGGCTTCCAAAGCCTGCTCCTTGTCCGCTTCGAAAGCATAGGCAGTCAAGGCTATGACAGGAATCTCCTTCGAATAGGAACGAATAATGCGGGTAGCCTCCAGTCCACCCATACGAGGCATCTTGATGTCCATCAGAATCAAATCCGGCTGGAACTGTTTATACATTTCCACCGCCTCAAAGCCATCTTTCGCCCATAGCAGGGTGTAATCTTTGCCGATCATATTCTTGATCAGTACAAAGTTGCTGTCCACATCTTCAGCTACCAGAATTTTCTTGATCTTCTGCACCCTCTTGATGGTGTGGCTGATGTATTTCGTTTCCGAAACCTCGGAAAATGCAATACGGTCATCCGAGTGTTCTTTATAAGGTATCGTAAAGAAGAAAGTCGATCCTTTGCCTACTTCCGAAGTGGCTCCGATCTCCCCTCCTATCTTCTCTATGATCATCCGGCAGATGGCAAGTCCGAGACCTGTCCCCTGCGCAAACGAGTTCAACTTGACAAAACGGTCGAAAATATGTCCCACCTTGTCGGGAGCTATTCCGATGCCTGTATCCTTCACATAAAAACGGATACATTGATTATCGACTTTAAAGCCAAAGCGGATTTCACCGGAAAGCGTGAATTTACCAGCATTGGTGAGGAAGTTGGTGATAACCTGCGCAATGCGGTTCCGGTCTTCTTCAATAATCAGGTCATCGTCTTCATTGTCCAAAATAAGGGTCACTCCTTCCTGCACACGATCCTTATGAATCTGATAGATATTCCGGCATACTTCACCCAGATTCATCGGCTGTCTGACGTATTCCAATGTACCGGCTTCTATCTTCGACAAGTCCAAGATGTCATTAATCAGCTGCAACAGGATCTCTGAGTTCTGATTGATAATGCTCGAATAGAGTTTTTCTTCTTCAAGGGTTTCGGCAGAAGGCAACAGATTGGAGAAACCGACAATCGCATTCAGCGGTGTCCGGATTTCATGGCTCATATTGGCAAGGAAGGCGGTTTTTAATCTGTCGGATTGCTCTGCCTTGATGCGTGCCTTAATCAGTTCCTGTTCGATATTCTGAAAGTTAGTGATATCCCAGGAGATGCCGATCAGAAGCGGTTCGCGCCCTTCCATCGGGACAAGCGCTTTCAGTGTCTGCACAATACGGGTCTCACCGGTGGCCGCCACGTAAGTCTCCTGCATATCAATCCGTTCATGCGTCCGGATCAATTCCAGATCATCCCTGCGAAACCTTTCGGCATCCGCACGCTCCGGAAAGATCTCAAAGTCCGTGCGGCCGATTGCCCGGGAGGCGGGAATCTTGGAATGTTCGGCAAATGCCTTGTTCCAATACAGATATCTGAAATCGTCTTCGGGATCTTTCACATACAGATAGACGGGGACATTATTCAGAATGCCGTCCAGCAGGAGGTTCAATTCACGAAGTTCATCCCGCTTCTTGATCACATCGGTAATGTCCTGCGTAAAAAACCAGATAAGCTCCGTATCATCTTCCTGTGTAAGGTAGGTAGAGACTTGGTGTACTCTGTTTTTCTCCTCGCCTTTGCGCACATACGCTGCACGGTATGAAAAGCTTCCGCCATTATCTCGTATATCTTTCAGTTTGGCTTCCCATAACTCCGGTGTGCGCATAGAGACGGGCAGGTCGTATATTTTCTGGGTACCCATCTGTTGGGTGACACCGTACTCTTCCATAAATTGCTTGTTGGCATATACCAGCGTTCCGTCACTGGAAACGGCAAGAATGCTGTCACTGACTTTGTCGAGTACGCTTTTGAATATCTCCAGCTGTTGCTGGGTGGCCACTCTTTCCGTGATGTCACGACACATGATCAGAACGTATTCTTCATCCAACGGAAAAATCCGGTTCTCGTAGTAATGGTGGGAGCCGTTGAAATCCATGTCGTGATGCGCCGCCGAGACAGTCCGCGTGGCGATCACTTTCTGCATATTGGCGTGGATGTTCTGATAGGCTTCGGGAGGCACCATCTGGCACATGTGCATTCCTTCAAAATCTTTGTTGGATATCCCGACATGATTGGTTTCTTCATTGGATACGACTTCAATCCCCACTTCGTTGTGGTTGAACACCGTCAGCATGTCCGGTAAGGAATTTAAGATTTTAACGGCATACCTTTCCTGAAAGCTGGTGGAGCTTTCTTCAGGTTGTTTATTCTGTTCCAGAGATCGAAGTTGTCGCTTCAGTTGCTCATTTTCTTTTCTAAGCAACTCCAATTCCTCTTTCAGTGCTTCTTTTGTTTGTTCGTTGTTCATAAGACATCCGGATATAAATACGTACTTATCTGCCAAAAGTAAAGAAAACTTTTGAGATAAGTACGTAAAACACCTTTATTTTTTCAAGAATCATTCAATCACCATAATCCGGTCGTTCAAACCGACCTTCATACCGTCTTCGACAAAGACTTCTTTCACTACTCCGTCGGTAACAGAACGAATCTCGTTTTCCATTTTCATGGCCACCAATACGCAAAGCGGGTCTCCACGCTTGACTTCGTCTCCCTTCTTCACGTATATTTTCAGGATCACCCCCGGCATCGGCGCCTGTACTACCTGACGCCCTACGGCTTCCGTACCAGCACGGGCATTGTGTATCTTTTCCATCTCTCCCTGTAGCTCTATCTGATAAAGCTCACCCTTATTCATGATGGTATAAGAATTATTGGAAGAAGGGGAAATCTGCACTCCATGCGAGTGATGATCGATGATGATCGAATGAATGGAGTCGCCTCCCATATTGTAATCGACCTCATATATTTTACCGTTGACCGCTATCTTCTTGATCGGTCCGTCTTCCAGAATCTCTACCTTATATTCACTGTCCGGCATATCCAGAAGCTTGGCATAATAAGTCGCTAACGATGTACCCATATCTTTCTAATTTTAATAAATAACCAACTCAATTTTCAACTCTCAACTTATTCAATAATTATTGGCAGTCATCTGCAACTTGCCATAATACTTCCAGAGAGATTCGCCCACTACAGGGAGCGTGGTGGCACGGGATGCAGCTTCTTTTTCCCTCTCGTAATGCCTGACGGCGGCAGCGATCACGGCAACAGTCGGGTCGGTATTCTGCCGACGCTTCAAGTCTTCCTTGTCAAAACGGGTGTCGATGAAAGTCGTATCATATTTTCCTTCGAGGAAAGCGGCATTCTTCAACACACGCTGATGGAAAGGAATCGTCGTCTTGATGCCCAGAATCTTATACTCACGCAAGGCACGTGCCATGTTGGAGATGGCGGATTCGCGGGTACGCCCCCAGCAGCAGAGCTTGGCAATCATCGGGTCATAGTGCAGGGAAACTTCGAATCCGGCATAGGCGGCACTGTCCAGACGGAGATTACGGCCTTCGGGAGCCTCACGAACGGCTATCACTCCGGGAGATGGCATAAAGTTATTCTCCGGATCTTCGGCATAGATACGGCATTCGATGGCAGCTCCGCTGAATTTTATATCTTCCTGCTTATACGGCAACGGATTGCCCGCAGCCACCGTGATCATGTCACGCACCAGATCGACGCCGGTACATTCCTCCGTCACCGGATGTTCTACCTGCAAACGGGTATTCATTTCAAGGAAATAGAAGTTCTGGTCTTTATCCATCATGAACTCCAGCGTGCCGGCACTGTAATAACCGATCCGCTTGCAAGCCTCTACGGCTACTTTCAGCATCTTCTTACGGGTTTCGTCTTTCACAAACGGTGACGGAGACTCCTCGATCACCTTCTGATTACGTCGCTGAATGGAACATTCACGCTCGCCCAGATGAACCACATTGCCATATTTATCTCCCATAATCTGCACCTCGATATGGTGCGGATTCTCGATATATTTCTCTATATAGACCGCATCATTTCCGAAAGAAGTACCCGCCTCGGACTGAGACAGACGAAGAGCCGTCTCCGCTTCTTCTTCGGAACGGACCAGACGCATCCCCTTACCGCCTCCTCCGGCAAGCGCTTTCAACATAATAGGATAACCTACTTCCTTAGCAACCTTCTTCACTTCTTCGATCCCCTGCACGGGAGTTTCCGTTCCGGGAACGATGGGCAGCCCCGCTTCACGCATGATTTTGCGTGCCTCAGTCTTGATCCCCATCTTAGCAATAATATCGGCACCGGGCCCGATAAAGATCACTCCTTCTTCTTCGCAGCGACGGGCAAAGTCGGCATTCTCCGACAAGAACCCATATCCCGGATGAATGGCGGCTCCGGTCTTTTTGGCAATGGCCAGTATCAACTCCGGCTTCAAATAAGAAGTATCCTCCGGCGAACTGGAGATGCAATAAGCCTCCTCCGCATAGCGAACATGCAAAGCTCCCCTGTCTACATGCGTGTAAACAGCCACCGTCGAAATATTCATCACCCGGCAAGTACGGAAGATGCGCATGGCTATCTCTCCACGATTAGCAACTAATATTTTCTTTATCATAATCTGTTTCTTTTAATTGATCACTCTCCATTTTCAACTTTCAACTTTCCATTTATTAAAGTGGAATGTTCGAGTGTTTCTTAGGCGGATTGGACTGACGTTTGTTGGCCAGCATTTCGAAACTGCGTATCAGGCGCAGACGGGTAACGGCCGGATCGATCACTTCATCCACATAGCCCAATTCCGCTGCGCGGTAAGGATTGGCAAACTTTTCACGATAATCGCTCTGAAGTTCCTTTCGCCTTTCTTCGGGAGTCTGTGACTTTTCGATCTCTTTCTTGAACAGGATATTTACTGCCCCGTCCGGTCCCATCACAGCGATTTCGGCAGTGGGGAAAGCCAGATTGACATCGCCACGGATATGCTTGGAACTCATCACATCATAAGCGCCTCCATAAGCCTTACGGGTGATAACGGTCACTTTCGGCACAGTAGCTTCGCAGTAAGCATAAAGCAGCTTCGCGCCGTTACGGATGATTCCGCCATATTCCTGATCTACTCCCGGAAGGAATCCCGGAACATCGACCAGAGTCAGCAAAGGTATATTGAAAGCATCGCAGAAGCGAACGAAACGGGCAGCCTTTATAGAGACATTGATGTCCAGTGTTCCTGCCAGCACCAGCGGCTGATTGGCTACCACCCCTATCGTCTTTCCGTTCAGACGGATATATCCGGTAACGATGTTCGCGGCAAATTCTGCCTGAAGTTCAAAGAAGTTATTATCGTCGGCCACCGCTTCTATCATCTCCTTTATATTATAGGGCTGATTCGGATTGGTAGGCACCAAGTCGGACAGTTCGGGTGTCAGGCGGGTCGGCGAGTCGTTGGTGACAACGAAAGGAGGCTCTTCCATATTGTTGCCCGGCAGATAAGAAATAAGTTCGCGGATATAATTGATACATTCAATATCATTTTCGGCCGATAGATGCGCCACGCCGGACTTTGTCATGTGGATGCCCACTCCACCCAGATCTTCCTTGCTTACTTCTTCCTGTGTCACACTCTTGACTACGTCCGGTCCGGTGATAAACATATAGCCGGAGTTCTTGACCATCAGAATAAAATCGGTCAGTGCAGGAGAATAAACGGCACCACCGGCACACGGACCCATGATAGCACTGATCTGCGGAATGACTCCCGAAGCCATGGAATTGCGAAGGAAAATCTCCGCATATCCTGCCAAAGAACGGACACCTTCCTGAATGCGCGCACCACCGGAATCATTGAGTCCGATAATAGGCGCTCCCATCTGCATCGCCATGTCCATCACTTTGCAAATCTTCTTGGCGTGTGTCTCCGAAAGAGCCCCTCCGAATACGGTGAAGTCCTGTGCAAAAACATAGACCAGCCGTTTGCCAATCATTCCGTAACCAGTCACTACCCCGTCACCGGAGAATTTCTGTTTTTCCATACCAAAGTCAGTACACCGGTGGGTCACCAGTTTATCAAGTTCGATAAACGACCCTTTTTCCAGAAGTAAGTCAATGCGTTCACGGGCGGTCAGCTTGCCCACAGAGTGCTGTTTCTCAATACGGGCATCCCCGCCACCTTTTTCTGCTTTCCTGTTCAGTTCTTCCAGATTCTTGATAAGCTCTTTCATAGGCTGTTTGTATTAATGTTATGTGTAAAAATAGTCAGTAATAAATTAATTAGTTGTCATATTGATTACACAAAGGTATTTTTATATAGTAAACGTATCATTTGCCGAATTTGTTAGCATTTATGCCCTTAAACATCTTTATGACGGATACGGGCAAGGAATCTTTTCTACGGGTTTACACAACAAAGTCACACAATCATGTGTTTATCGCATATCATTTTAATAAAACCTAGACCCTAACAAAAATGAGAACAATTAAACTTTTATTAGCAGCCGGTTTCCTGCTCGTATTGGGTACAAGTGCGTATGCGCAAGTACAACGGAATGAAACTTATTTACCCAAATTCGCCATCAAGACCAATGCCCTCTACTGGGCTACGAGCACTCCCAACCTGGGATTCGAAGTCGGACTGGCAAAGAAAATCACCCTCGATGTATCCGGCAACTACAATCCGTGGAAGTTTGGCAACGACTGCCAGATCAAGCACTGGCTCGTACAACCGGAATTGCGCTACTGGCTCTGCGAACGTTTCAACGGAAGTTTCTTCGGCCTGCACGGACACTACGGAGAAATGAATGTCAGCAACCTGAATATATTCGGAATGGGGCACGACCGCTATGACGGCAGTCTGTACGGAGCCGGCATCTCTTACGGATACCAGTGGATTATCAGCAAACGCTGGAGCATGGAAGCAACCGTCGGAGTCGGTTACGCCCGTCTGAAATATGATAAATATGCCCGCGGTGACGGAGGTGAAAAACTCGGGCACAACACTCGCAACTATTTCGGTCCGACCAAAATCGGCCTCAGCTTCATTTATGTCATCAAATAATCGAACTTTCTAAAACTTACAATGATGAAAAGAAAACTTATCTATCTATTTATAGCTCTTGCAGCCACCATACTTCCGGCTCATGCACAGAAATTTCTGAATGATGCGCTCACGCTTTCGAATGTATCCTTATGGCAACAAGGAAACTCGCTTTATGTCGGCATGACGGTCGACATGGCAAACCTAACCATCGGCTCGGCACGTAGTCTCAGCCTGATCCCCCTGCTGACGGACGGACAACATAATATCCCGCTACAGGAGATTATCGTCAACGGCAAAAGACGCGAGAAAGCCTATCTACGTGGACTGGCGATCAGCAAACAGGAACCCACGGCTATCATCGTACCTTATAATAAAAGAGAAACGTTTAATTATACGCAGGTCATTCCTTATCAGCCATGGATGGCAAACGCATCCCTGCAACTGGTAGAGAACCTATGCGGATGCGGCAACTATCAGGAAATGAACGCGCAGGAACTGATAACGAACGACGTATCTACCGAAGCCAAACGACTGAGTGCCATGTCTCCTATCGTAGCCTACATCCAGCCTACGGTGGAAGTGGTGAAAAACCGCAGTGAGCAATACGAAGCTCATCTGGACTTCCCCGTCAACAAGTCTGTCATCCTTACCGACTTCATGAACAATCACTCCGAACTGGTGAATATTCATTCTATGTTTGATAAAATTCAGAATGACAAGAATCTGACCGTACAAAGCATCAGCATCGAAGGATTCGCTTCTCCCGAAGGGCCGCTGGCTTTCAACGAGCAACTCTCTAAAAAACGTGCGGAAGCTCTAAAAGATTATCTGGTCAAGAACGAAAAGGCATCTGCCAAACTGTATAAAGTGACTTTCGGCGGAGAGAACTGGGACGGACTGGTGAAAGCTCTCGAATCCTCTTCGATGAAGGATAAGGAAACCTTCCTGAATATCATCAAAAATACAACGAATGACGTGAAACGTAAACAGGAAATCATGAAAGTCGGCGGCGGCGCTCCTTATCGCACTATGCTGAAAGAGATTTATCCGGGACTGCGTAAAGTGAACTGCAAGATCGACTACACAGTGGTCAACTTCGATGTGGAACAAGGACGTATCATCATCCGTGAGAATCCGAAATATCTGAGTCTGAACGAGATGTATCAGGTAGCCAATAGTTATCCGAAAGGCAGCAAGGACTTTGTAGATGTATTTGATATTGCCGTACGTATGTATCCAACGGATGCTGTAGCCAATCTGAATGCAGCGGCTGTCGCCCTGTCACAGAAGGATATCAATACCGCACTGAAATATATGGAAAAAGCGGATCATACCACTGCCGAATTTCTGAATAATACAGGCGTGTATAACTTCTTAAACGGAGATATTCAACGTGCTACAGCAGCCTTTGAACAAGCTGCCAAATTAGGAAATGAAGCTGCTCAGGCAAACTTGAAACAGTTGCAACAGATCATGAATATGAAAATGAGCAAGTAATAGCAGAAGGGACGGAAGTCACTTAAAACGATTTTTCAGGCACGGATTACACGGATTTCACGGTTTGGGGTTACCTAACTCTTAAAACCGTGTTAATCTGTGAAATCCGTGCCTGAATATATTTTTGACACATTCACAAAAAGAAGTTGGATAAAATTAGAGTCACATATCCATCAAAACTACCTTTTGTTTTGTTATATTAAGTATTCACCAAAAGTTGACTATTTAAAATTTAGAATTATGACACTAATCCTTGCTATTATTCCGGTATTGCTATTAATTGTATTGATGGCGTTCTTCAAGATGTCCGGCGACAAGAGCAGTATTATCTCGTTGATTGTAACCATGCTGATCGCTCTTTTCGGTTTCGCCTTTTCTGTAGACAATCTGTTTTATTCCTTTTTATATGGAGCGCTGAAAGCGGTCTCTCCTATTTTAATCATCATTCTGATGGCTATTTTCAGTTATAACGTATTACTGAAAACGGAAAAGATGGAGATTATCAAACAACAGTTCGCTTCCATCTCTACGGATAAAAGTATTCAGGTATTGCTGCTGACTTGGGGATTCGGAGGATTACTGGAAGCGATGGCAGGATTCGGAACGGCGGTTGCTATTCCGGCGGCGATTCTTATCAGTCTGGGATTCAAGCCGATATTTTCAGCGACTGTCAGTCTGATAGCCAACAGTGTCGCTACGGCTTTCGGTGCTATCGGAACTCCGGTATTGGTGTTGGCAAAGGAAACGAATCTGGATGTGCTACAACTCAGTACGAACGTTGTATTGCAATTATCGGTACTCATGTTTCTGATTCCGCTGGTCTTGCTTTTCCTCACCAATCCTAAACTGAAAGCACTCCCGAAGAATATATTTCTGGCCCTACTGGTCGGAGGTGTTTCTTTGGTCGGACAATATCTGGCTGCCAGATATATGGGGGCAGAATCGCCTGCCATTATCGGAAGTATTCTTTCTATCATTGTCATCGTTCTCTATGGAAAACTGACCGCATCGAAAGAAGAAAAGGCTCGGAAAAGTACGCTGAAAACCAAAGATATACTGAATGCGTGGAGCATCTATTTACTGATTTTGTTCCTGATCATCCTCACCAGTCCGCTTTTCCCGAGTTTGAGAAGTACATTGGAGAATAACTGGGTTACAAGAATCAGTCTGCCTGTCAATGCTACTACCGTAAACTATACAATCTCGTGGTTGACCCATGCAGGTGTACTACTCTTCCTCGGTACTTTTATCGGTGGGTTGATACAGGGTGCCAAAGTCAAAGAGCTGTTTATCGTTCTTTGGAATACGGTGAAGCAATTAAAGAAAACCTTTATTACCGTGATCTGTCTCGTGGGATTATCCACCATTATGGATACTTCGGGAATGATTGCTGTCATCGCTACGGCACTGGCTACTGCTACCGGAAGCTTGTATCCGCTGTTTGCTCCGGTCATCGGCTGCCTGGGGACATTTATTACAGGAAGTGATACCTCCTCCAACATCCTTTTCGGAAAGTTACAGGCAAGTGTGGCAGGACAGATTCATGTCAGTCCGGACTGGCTGTCAGCAGCAAATACGGTAGGTGCGACAGGCGGTAAGATTATTTCTCCGCAAAGTATCGCCATTGCGACTTCTGCCGGAAACCAGCAGGGAAAGGAAGGGGAAATACTGAAAGCTGCTATCCCGTATGCACTGGCATATGTGGTGATTACAGGAATTATCGTTTATATTTTCAGTTAACCACCCGAAAAAATAATAACAGGATAATGACACTATCGCCTTGATATAGTGACATTATCCTGCATACATAAAGGCGAACTAAAAAATCGGTAGTAACCTCAAACTCTCCTCCTTCGGGAAGGAGGAGTCCCCGCAGGGGGAGGTGGTAGGTAAGCATATAACTTTGATTATCATCAATCTATGCATCCACCTACCACCCCGGCTTTCAGCCACCCTTCCTTCCCGAAGGGAGGGGAATGGGAGATAGAACCGACTTTTTAGTCACTTTATATATTTTTTATTACTCACAGCTAAATCAGCGGTTCCCGAATCACCTTCACGGGATTCCCCCGTTGAAGATGATTATGATTACTCCAGTTTTCCTGCGCCTGAATCATCGCCTGTTCCATCGTCCATGACGAAAGTTTCACCAACAGGCGTTCCGTTGCCAGCTTCTTGTTCTGCCATTGTGAACGTTGGTCGGAAGCTACCACACTCATTCCGGACGGGATGTGAACGGCACGGACCGCGGACTCTGTCTTGTTGACATGCTGCCCGCCCGGACCGGAAGCCCGTAAGGTTTCATAGCGGAAATCTCTTTCTGTAGCCTCCTGACTCTCCGACAACACAAACGAATGCACACCGACAAACCAGTTTTTCCGCTTGTGATAAATGCGATACGGGCTTTGGGCAATCCATTGCACCGTTCCCTCCCATTCATCCGCCAGTTCTCCGCTCGCTGCGCCTTGAAGAGCAATGGTAGCCGAAAGCAGTGTCCGGTTGACCGGTCCCACTTCACGTTCTATCATTTCCACTTTCAGTCCGCTTGCCTGCGCCTGTCTTACTATTCTTTCGAGTACCAATGCCACCACCCGGCAACATTCCGCAGGTCCCCTGCCGGAAGTTATCTGTAAATAGACTTTCTCCTTCATCGCCTTATTCTTTATTCATTCGTACGATGCGAGGCATAAATCTACCCTGCACTTCCACTAAAGTCTCCTGTGTGTACATCACGCGGTCGATGTCTTTATATGCCAGAGGTATTTCCTCGATACTTCCGCCTATCAATGTCACGTCTGCCTGCGACAGCATCTTTTTCAAAGCCGACTGAGTGAAACTCTCCTTTGCTTTTTGCCGGGACATCGCTCTTCCAGCTCCATGAGAAGCAGAGCACAAGGATTCTTCCACCCCTTTGCCACAAACCAGATAACCTGCCGTAGCCATACTTCCGGGAATCAGACCCGCCTGTCCCTTTTGTGCAGGAGTTGCCCCTTTGCGATGCACAATCGCCATACGTCCCGGAGCTATCTCCTCTTTCCACGCAAAGTTGTGATGGTTGTTGACATTCGCAACAGGTTTCAGTCCCAATGCTTTAGACAGATTCAAGTGAATACGCTCGTGACAGGCACGGGCATAGTCTCCTGCCAGATTCATACTCATCCAATACTCCTGCCCTTCTTCGGAGTCCAGACTCAGCCACGCAAAATGCTGCGCCTCCCGAGGAAGTTTGCAGACTTCACGGGCCAACAGACTGTAATGTTTGGCAATAGCAGCACCCAAGCCACGTGAACCGGAATGAGACAGCAAAGCAACATAACTCCCCTCCGGAAGATTCAGCACATTATCCGCCTGCAAAGCAATTTCGCCGAACTCCACAAAGTGATTCCCACCTCCGGAGCTTCCGAGTTGCCGCACGGCCTTTCCTTGCAAATCCTTTAATAAAGGAGTCAACCGAAATTCTTCCCGATCCAGCACTTCATGCTCCTGTTCAAAGCCCAGGCCGCCATCCATTCCGAAATGTGTAAAGTCTTTCAAAGCCTCCTTTATCTGATAAGAATATCGTTTCAGGAAGTCTGCTTTCGCATCAAATACCGTCAGACTCATCCGGCAACCGATATCAACCCCGACAGCATACGGTATCACGGCATTATCAGTAGCCAGTACCCCACCGATAGGCAATCCATAACCGGCGTGCGCATCGGGCATCAACGCTCCACCGACCGTTACAGGCAGGCGCATAGCCAAATTCATCTGTTGTTTGGCAAGAGTCTCGATAAACTTACCTCCATAGGTTTTATACATCAACGGATCTTCCCGTAAGTCGTAAGCTACGAACTCTTTCGCAAGAACAGTAGGCGACAGGCGTTCCGCCAGCTTACTCCATATTTCATTGTTTTTATAAGATTCGGGATGTTCGAGTATATTGCTCAAAGTCATTGCAATCTGTTCCTTCGTGTCATGTTTGCAATATTTGCCTACAATGTCTACTACCAGACTACGGGCTACATTATCCCGATATCCCAGTTTACTTAAATCTTTTAATCGTATTCCCATACTTTTTTTCTGTTCGCATACCACACCCCGTCCGCCTCAACAGCGGAAAGTAAGGTTATACACGGTATGCCAATGCTTCGGATACGGATACAAAACATCCATCCACAGCATTGAAGTGAATAATTTGAAAAATAAAAACGTGATTGCAGGACTAATCAACTATTACCGCCAGCAGCAGAGTTGCGGTAAACGTAAAAAACAAAATGTCGCAAAGCCCCGTCTTCCCGACGAGACAACTTAGTCCTAATTTGAAAATATTATAGCTCCAACATAATTAATACCCTTTCCATCATTTTAAAGGGTGAATACTCATTTTATCGCGACAAAAGTAGTGCATATTTTTATTACTTCCAAAGATAAAAAGACATTTTTTAGCGTTAAAGGAGCAGTGATGGGAAATTTTGCCAAGTGTTCCAGTCAAATCGCTATTTCACGGGAAGCTATTTCGCCTTACCTTTGCAACATAGAAAACAAATAAACCGAAAAGATTTATGAAACTGATTAAAAGCATTATGAGCGCTTTCGCTATCGTACTGGCCACCACAGCTTGTGCGGGAAATGGCGGAGAAAATAAAAAGAGTAATGAACCAACAAAGGAGGACAATAAAATGGAAGTAGTATCATTAAATAAAGCAGAGTTTTTAAAGAAAGTATATGATTTTGAAGCCAATCCGAATGATTGGAAATTTGAAGGCAAACGTCCGGCAATCGTCGATTTCTATGCAACATGGTGCGGACCGTGTAAAGCGCTGCATCCTGTTCTGGAAGAACTGAGCAAAGAATACAGCGGTAAGGTAGACATCTATCAGATTGATGTGGACCAAGAAAAGGAACTGGCTGCCGCCTTCGGTATCCGCAGTATCCCCACCCTGTTACTGATTCCGATGAAAGAAGAACCGAGAATCACGCAAGGGGCTTTGCCCAAAGACCAGTTGAAGAAAGCAATCGACGAATTTCTTTTGAAACAGAATAACGAAGCTAAATAAACTAATTTCGATTTTTTCTTGATATGCAACTACCCTCTATCAGCATTCTAATGACTGACAGAGGGCAGATTCTTTTATAAACTTTCCTTTATCTACCAATATTGCATCAGATTAAAGACTAACGGATATATATGACATAAAAAACATCGCAAGACCTGTCACCATCTTTGTTGTTTCATCACGAATCCTTCAAAGAAGTCATCCCGATAACTATTCCCGATAGCAATCTCATACGACTTGATAAATATATCATTATTGTCGAACGAATCGATATGGGCTGTATTGACTATATACGATTTATTGACCCGTAAAAAAGAGTCCTTCGGCAACAAGCCAAAGACCGCTTTCAGACTCATACGGGTGATGATGCGTTGTTCGCCCAACTGTAGAATTACATAATCTTTCAAGCCTTCTACAAAAAGGATATCAGAGAAGTTGACCTTGAAGTATCTGCGTTCCGCCTTTACAAAGAAATACTCGGCAGCCACAATCGTCTCAATGGCTTCCTTTTCTTCCCGTAATAATAAAGAATGATAAGACTGCGCCTTCTCAACCGCCTTCTGAAAGCGCTCCGCCTCCGCCGGCTTTATCAGATAATCAATTGCGTCCACTTCGTAGCTATCCAGTGCATACTCCGTATAGGCAGTGGTAAAGATTACCAATGTCCGTTTGGAAATGGTACGGGCAAACTCAATTCCCGTAATGCCGGGCATTTGAATATCCAGAAAGACAAGGTCTACTACGTGCTGCTCCATAAAGTCGGAAGCCGTGGCGGCACTGTTAAAACTTCCCACCAGCTGAAGACATTCCGCCTCCTCTATCAGCAATTTCATAGCCTCCCGTGCCAATGGTTCATCGTCTACAATAATACAATTCATAACGTTATACATAAAGTTACCATATACCGATTTTCATTCTCTATCTGCTCCAATTCATAACGGTCGGGATATAACAATCCTAATCTACGCTGAATATTCGCAAGCCCGATTCCTCCTACCTTGTTGCTGACAGCAACCGCCGGCATCGTATTTTCACAACGGAACTCCAACCGATTCTCTTCTACCTTAAAAGAAAAATGTACAGACGAAGGATGCTCGCTATCAAAACTATGCTTTACCGCATTCTCCACAAACGGGATAAACAATAACGGCTGAATCCAGATGGAGTCAATATCCCCTTCCTGCTCCATTGTAAACTGAAAATGATCCCGGCGTATCTTTTCCAGATTCAAATAGTCGTTCAGAAAACGGATATCTGAGGCTAAAGCAACCCTTTCGCGCGAACTGTCATTTATCTGGTACCGCAGCAAATCTTCCAGTTTGAAAAGAACTTTGGAAGCCTCTTCCGGATTCCGCTTTATCAGTACATTGGCGTTGTTCAGCATATTGAACAGAAAGTGCGGATTAATCTGGCTCTTAAGGAACTTCAATTCCGATTGCAAAGTGGTAGATTCCAGCTGATCAATGCGCAGATTATGACGCAGCCAATGAGTGAACAATGAAATAGCCGCCGAACCTGCGGTGACAAAACCCATAGTAAGTATCCCCGAAAAGGTGTTGATGAAAGTGGCAAATCCATCGGGATTCCTGACAGGCAAAATAACTTCAAAAAGCATTCCCTGCGTAACTGAAAGGAAAAGGATGACCACTAAGTTGGTAACTATCGCAGCTAGAACATAACCACCCAAACGGTTCTTTAACAGAAAAGAAGGAACCAGAATATACAGATTAGTATATATCACCGCATTCATAGACAAGAAATAGACCAGACAGCCTCCAAAGCGTTTCAAGAGAGAGACCACCTGCAAAGGCTCGTACCAAAAAACATTGATTGTAATCAGCAGAACAGCCACCTGCAAGAGGATATGTCTGTATATCCTCCAATGAGGACTCAGCAGAAAAGCGGTGACACTGCTGCTGTTCATGGTTCCGTCACCGGGATTCCTGTCGAGCGTATTTTTATCGTTTGTACTTATTCTCATTATTCCCCTCCATTCAGTTCCAGTCTTATACATTCCATGGTAAAAGATAGTCCGTAGCGGTCGCCATACAATAAGTCCAGCCTTTGTCTGATCCGTTCCAGTCCCCTGTTTACGGAGAGATTAAGTTGCGGACACATACAAGTGAATACAATCGTACCCTTCTCCGCTTTCAGATGGATGTCCAAAGAGACAGGAATCGATATCTGCTGTTCGTGCGTCAACTCCACGATATGCTGCACAAAAGGAATGAAGAGCAGAGGAGGAACCAGCTCCCTGTTTACCTCCCCTTCCGAAGTAAACTGATAGCGGAATTGCGGAAGGGAGCTTTGCTCCAATGTCAGATAGTTGGTAAGGAAGACGATTTCACTGCTGAGCAATACTTTTTGCCGGCTGCAATCATATAACTGATAGCGCAGCAACTGGCTCAGCTTCATCAACATCTTCGAAGCCTTTTCCGGCTCGGTCAATGTCAGTTCACCCGAATGATGCAACGTTTTGAAAAGAAGTTCGGGGCTGACCTGCTCTTTGAGCTGTTCCACTTCGGACAGTACATGCGCCTTTTCCATCTGTGAAACACGCTGATTCTCAATCATCCATTCTTTCAGAAGCAAAGTCATCGTTCCTCCTATCATGCAAAGCGTTGACAGCATAAAAGAAGAAATGTAGTCCATCAGCATGGGAACCGAGAAATACGATCCCCGCGCATGAAGCTGCGGCCAATGGGAGTAAGCAAGGTATTCTATGACCATCTGTATCAGCAGCGCAATGACCATTGCCACAGACAGCACCGACAGATAGGTCATATAATGCCTTTTCAACAAATATTTCGGGAATAACCAGAAAAGGTTCAGACAAATAACGCCAACGTATGTGAGCATATATATAAACGTGAACACATAAATCCATACGCCCAGTATATCCCGATAGTCCATAAAAATGATGAAGACCTGATTGAAGGAGATAGTACCCAACACCATGACAAGTATCAGATACCGCATCCATCGGAATGCCGGACTTACGAGCAATCTATATAAAAAGGCCGATTCGTTGCCTGTTGCAGTTGTTTCAGTTGCCATATGCTTCATTGGGTACGAAGATAAAACATTTTCCGTTATGGTCTCTATACCGGATATCTAAAATTCAAGCTTATAACTCACATTAGTCAGAACGGTAGAGCCGTCGGTTGCATCTATCTTTCCGGTTTTCACGTTATACTCATGTCCGTAGTGCTCTTTCGTGCCCATAAAATTCAAGCCCTTCACAGCAAATTCATGAGATACTTTTTTCTTGTTGATGCGGTAGCTGACGGTATAATTGCCGATCAACATGGGCGAATACTGTTTGGAGAATGCCTTCCTTTCATCGTACAGCACTTCCTTGTCCGGATGCTTCATGGTTGCTTCCATGTCAATCGGGGAATAGCGGTCGCCGCCCTGCAAGGTCAGTTTCAGGTTGATGCTAAGAATATTCTGTTTGTTGCGTCCCAACATCCACTCCTTGCCGATCAGTCCGTTGATGACATAGTTGCGGTTGAACTTCGTGTTGTACCATACACCGTCTCCGCCACGGTAACGGGAGTCGAACAACGAACCGGAGATCATGTAATAAAGTCCTTTTTCCAGGAAGCGTTCGAGGGTTATGTCAATCCCGATATTCCGGCCTCTTCCTTTGTTGACAAGCGCATCTTCTACATAAAAGTCGGAGCGGTTGAGTACGGAATAGGAACTGTCCGCCATTACCGGTACATCGTGCAGAAACTGTACATAAGGTTCTATTTTCAGATTCATGCGGTCCGAAATCTTGTAGCCGAAAGACAGCATGATGTGTTGCGCCTTGGTGAAGTCGAGGTTCTTGTTGACGGATTGATTTCCCGTACTCTTCGTTTTCACAAAGTAGACGTCCATTTTCTCCATCCGGCTGTATATGCCGTAAGCTAAAGCAAAGGTCGCTTTTGGGGTAGCCTGCCATTTCAGTCCGGCACGGGGTTCGACAGACCATTTATTATTCAACGTCAGGTATTGTCCGTAGATACCGGCATTGAGAGTCCAACGGTCACTCAGTCCGACAGAAGAACTATTGTAAGCAGAAATCAGACTCGTATTGCCATCTCCCTTCGATACCGTTTCCAGCAGCTGAGCTTCGTATGGAGCTATGGCAAGGTTCATGTCATAAAACATGGCAGTATAAGTGAATCCTGTCTTATTGGTAAAGCGGTTACTGAATTTACGGTTGAAGGTGCTGGTCAGTATCAGGTTGGTATGCCTTGATTCAAGGTCCATATAAGGAGTCGATTCCAACGCATGATTGAACATGGAAGCGCCTCCGTCCAACTGCGAGTAGGTAGCGGCAACGGTTGTTTTCAGCGATGCGTCACTATTGAAAAAGTAACGGTGACTGATACCTCCGGCAGCCATATACTGCTTGTCACGTGATTCGCTGCGGTCGCCCAGATATTCCCATTTCTCAGGGTTCCTCTCCATGTCACTCTTAAATTTGTCAATCAGGCTGGTTCCCCATACCGAGAAAATCCCGGCCATCTTTGTGGGAAAGTTCAGTTTGAAGTTCAGGTCCTGATAGTCCATCGTTCCACCGTCAAGATTCAGTAATCCTGTGGTAGAATAACGATAATTAAAGATATACGAGGCTTTATGCTTCTTGCTCAAAGGACCTTCGGAAGCAACGTCAATTCCCATGATTCCCACTTGGATCGTGTTTTCGTTCTTTTGATTGTTACCGTTGCGCAACTTCATGTCGAACACGCCGGACACTGCATTTCCATATTCAGCCGGAAAAGCTCCGGTGAAGAAATCGGAATTTCCAAGTACCTGTGAGCTAAGGGAAGAAAGGATTCCTCCACCCAAGGTGGCAATATCCGCAAAGTGATTCGGATTCGGGATTTCTACATCCTCCAGCCTCCATTGCAACAGATGGGGTGCATTGCCATGAATCGAAATTCCATTCGAAGAGACGCTGGGCGCCACTCCGGCAAAAGCGGAAACCAGACGTGCAGGGTCGTCGAATCCGCCTGCATAACGGCTCGCTTCCTCCACGCTCAGCATACGTGCTCCGGTAGTTGCCATCTTATTCATCGCTTCTTCTTTGTTCGTCCGCGCACGGACCACTACTTCACTTAGTTCGTTGACGCTTTCTTTCAAAGGTATTTCCAAATAGACTTCTTTGGCGGAAGTCACCAGTATTTCTCTGAAAATGCCGGGTTCATATCCCATGAACGCTGCCTCTACCGTATGTCTCCCGACGGGAACCTGCGGAATGGTGAAACGTCCCAAACTGTCGGTTGTCGTCCCCATCCCCTCTTTATCTGACAATCTAACTGTCGCATACGGTATAGGATATTTGGAATCTCCGTCAACAACCATCCCACGAATGGTCTGGACCGGACGCCCTTTCCGATCCGATATTTGCCCGAAAGCAAAGGCTGATATAAACAAACCGATCAACAGCAATATCCATCCTCCATAACGGTACAGTTTCCGTGTGAGTTCTTCGCAAAGGACTCTTTCAAAAGTTTTAAGTACTACTCCGCATTCATCTGCCGGAATCCCCGAACGGTTTGCTACTTCCCCTAACAACATAGTTTTATTCATCTTCATGACTTATTCTGTTTTTTATTTCGACACGAAGATAAGGGATACTACATTGCTGGTTTTTCAAATGAGACGAACACGCCTCATTTGTAGACAAGATGTGGAATTGATAAGATAAATGTCCTTTCAGTCTAAATGTTCCAAATTTAATATTATGCCAATAGGAATTTGCTCAAAAAGTCATGAACGACAGCATATCCTGCATAAATTAGTGCAATAATATGCAGGAATACGAGTTCATCCTGCATAATACTGTATGAAATATGCATCTTTTTTTAGTCATTCAGTACTCTTTGGTTTTAAAGGAACGAGGTGTTCCTTTAAAACCAACGCTCCGTCCCTTACTAATGAACTTGTTTTTCATCAGTGAGGAAGTTATAAAAAGGCTGTTTTTGCTCGTTTTTTCTCTAGTTCATCATAAATACCGATAAAATAGAAAATGACAGAACGGAGTACCTTCCTTAATTAATCCATCTAAATGATAAGTATTAACAGGAAATGGTTACCATTTTACTCTAAGAACACTTCCAATTACATAAAGATAGAATTTCGTATTTACAAATGACGGAGATATTCTATTCTCCTTGATAAGTGATATGTAATTACGGTCTTTAGTGCCTGTGTAAATATCCTCTTTTTAAGAAAAGGTCATTTTTTCAGTGAATGGCTAATATATACATATTATCACAATGTCTGTCATGTAAATAAAATAAAATGGACGCTAGATTGTTTTTCATTAATAGTTTCATAACTTTGTCAGTAGCATATATCGAATTAGAAAATAGAATTCAGTAACCTCGCCTTATAGTATCGGTTACTGAAATAACCTCTACTCGTCGAGTGTGATTATTTATTCATTAGTAACAACATTGTTATGAGAAAAGAAGTTGAACAATTAGCTTTAATGGGTGCAATGCCCGATGAAGCAGATGAACGAATAACGGCTGCATTAGTTGATGAATATGCAGACTTATTAGGCAAGATAGTTAAACCTGTCACTTTGGATGAAGCACATATTTTAATCAAGCTCTTTCCACCGACTGCTTTATATGGGATAGAATGGACATTACTACATTTAATAGAGTCTGTGTATTCAGAAATAAAATCTCTTGAATATAGAGAACTTATAAATGAATGTAATAGTACAGAGTTCAAGAAGATGTTAGTTCAACGTCTTAATAATTCACAACAGAAAAAAGTTATTAACGAAGCAGGATAACGCTTACAGCGTTCCCCGCTTAGCCATTATCAGTGATCCAAAACAAACAAATGTATGAAAAAGTATGATATAAATAAGGTATACACCCCATAATAATAAATGCTCATCAATCGGGAATGATGAGTGTCTCCAATAAGGTATATATCCTGACTCTTGGAAAACCTGCATTAAAAAAAGATATCGCAACGATATTTGATTATGCAGAGATTCAGGAATTTCCGAATACTCGTGAGCAAAAAGAATTCTCTCAAAAATGGCTCAATTCTTTTTTAAACAGAGAGACTTACTAAATACGTCGAGTAAGTTGTAATATGTAATTCCTATTAATCAATTAAATGAAAAAAGGTACGAATAAAACAGATAATTATTTCGAACGCGTAAAACAAAGATTACATCCTCCCAAATACAGATATTATTTCTTCGATTATCTGTATTTTAAGGGTGAACAATGGAGCAAGAAAGCCTTCAGATGCTCCGGTGCATTCATTTTACTGGAGTATTGGATAATGATCGTAGCTTTTCCGGCATTTGGATTCACGAGTGTAACCCATCACTTTGGAGACAATGCGGTCATATTTTATCAAGTACTGATTCTTTTATTGCCTTACATTTTCATATTTTTTCGTTACCGTAAAGACAGAAAAAAAGCTATTATCAATCATTACCGACACTCGAAAAGTAGTGGAGTGACTATGACCTTCATCATTATCCTCCCATTTATCTTGTTCTTTTTTGAATTATGGCTATTCGACAAACTGGAATGGATAGATTGCAAATTATGGTAATCAGCAATAAACAAAAGGAATATAGTTAGGACAAAATCAAGGAAACTTATGGACGACTTTGCTAAACTCTAGTATTGAAATTACATAAAAGTATTCGTCTGACAACTGTTGAACTTTCGTCTGACAGTTGTTAGACGAAAAAGAAACAGCTGTCAGACGAAAGTTCAACAGTTGTCAGACGAATAATCTTTCGCATATTGCGGGACAAAGGATTGTGAAACGATCCTTAAATTTCAGTAAGTAGCGAGCTAGTTCATCCGTAAAACACTAAGGCAGAAAACCGGTCTTGTCTTCATCGGTTATTTCCCGAATAACTTTACAGGGAACACCTGCGGCAATTACATTCTCCGGAATGCTCTTTGTCACCACACTGCCCGCACCGATTACTGAATTTCTCCCGACAGTGACACCACCCATTATATGAACGCCGGCACCTACCCATACATTATCTTCAATGACAATCGGATGGGCATAGCACCCGCCCATAAGACGTTCCTGCGGATCGAGCGCATGATTGGCCGTATATAAACCGACACGGGGCCCTAATAATACATTGACGCCTATCGTAATGAGATTTCCGTCCAACATGATGCAATCAAAATTGGCGAAGAAATTATTGCCGATACTGATATTGAATCCAAACTCACACCGGAAATTCGGTTCAAAATGAACACTACTGCCAATACACCTCAATAGTTTACGTAACAATGCCTCCCGAACTTCTTTAGGCTTTCCATAAGTGGAATTATAATCATTGGTCAGGAAAACAGCCTGTTCTCTTCTTTGAACCAGTTCTACAGACAAGTCATTATACATTTTTCCCGAAAGCATTCTTTCACGCAATTCTTTATTCTCCATATATATTATGATATTATTTAATAAGCAGGACATACTTGCAAATATACAGAATTAGTCAGATAAAACAGGCAACCTATTGGTTTTCAAAAATACTTTTATAACTTTGGCAATATTAAATATAAACAATACAATAAACGTATGAATCTAGTTTCACTCAGAGACTCACCTCAGTATCTGGAAAGAGCTATCGCCTATTTCCAAAGCAAGTGGGGTAACGAGAACACGAAAATGGTGTATGACAATTGTTTCAGACATTCTCTGAATGCCGAAAATCCCATTCCTCAATGGTACCTTTTAATGAATGGTGATGAAATAATAGGATGTGCGGGACTTACCAGCAACGATTTTAACTCTCGTGCGGATTTATATCCTTGGTTGGTTGCCTTATTCATTGAAGAAAAGTATAGGGGAAATCATTACGCCAATCTTTTAATAGAACAAGCCAAGAAGGATACACTGAAATCCGGATTCTCGAAATTATATTTAAGCACCAGTCATACTTCGTATTACGAACGCTTGGGCTTCACATATATCGGAGATTGCTGGCATCCTTGGGGAGAAAGCTCCCGTGTATATGAGATTATTTTAAAATTCTGACTTGTACACTCCCGATAAGTATTTGTCTGGGCAAATGACGATATTGCCGCAACAGAAAGTAACAGAGTTAACAAGATTGTCCTCATAATATTCATGCTAGTTTTATGTCCCTCAAATATACGAAAAAAGGGCATAAAAAAAGGCTATCTATCCCAGACAGCCAATCTTTTTGTTAACCTTAAATCTAATACTATGAAAAACACACTACAAAGATACGGACTTTCTGCATATCTCCAAATTTCCGGAGCAAAGCGAAGCATCTTATAACATGGTTTAATAGAAGTAGCAGACTTGTTAACATTTAACATAATTCCTCCGGATATTAACGAATGCCCGAAGGAGTAATCTAAAAACTATTCATATCTTAACGAACGAGCAGGTTTGCTCATTATTATTTTCATTGTCTGAAAGGCCACCGTCACGAATGAAATGAACAACATCAACAATACGGGCACAATAAAGAACCAGGCTTCTAAATCCGTCCGGAAAGCATAATGACTCAACCAGGCGTTCATACTGAACCAAGCTACCGGAAGAGCAATCACAACCGCTATCAGAATCAGCAGGAAAAATCCTTTGACCAACTGATAGAAAAGATTCCAGCGGGAAGCTCCCAAGACTTTACGTATACCCATCTCTTTCGTACGGGTGGAACAGGAAAACATCACCAATACCCAAAGTCCCAGACAGGATATGAATATCGCTAATCCGGTGAAAGAACCTATCATCACCCCGAATACTTCATCCTGACGATACTGATGGTCGAAGAACTGATCGAGGAAAAAATAATCGAAACTGGAATCAGCAAAGTACCGATTCCATATTTCCTGTACCTGCGATACCAGTTCGCGTGGATTGCCGGAAGTCATTACGATAGAAATATAGCGTTGTGGTAACCAGTCTATCTTATCTTTATGAATCAGCATAATAGGAGTATAATTCTTACTCAACGCCTGCTGATGATAATCTTTGACCACTCCGATAATCTGCATCGGAGCATCGGTACATTCTACTGTTACCAACTCTCCTATCGCCTCATCATTGGAAGCAAAGCCCAGATTGCGTACGGCCGTCTCATTAATCACCAGTTTATCTACATCGTCTCCGTACTCTTCTGAAAAGCCCCGTCCGGCTATCACTTGCAAACCATATGCCTCTATATAATCCGGATCGCAGGCCAGCATCTCATAAAGCCGGTTCTGCTTCAAAGCGTCATTGGTACGGCGATTGGAAAGGAAAGTAGCCACCTCCTCGCCCGGCACAGCACCGGAAGCTGCGACACTATGCACCAGTGGCAACCGCATTATCGCTTTCTTCATCGCTTCCAGCTTCACATTCAGCCCGTCTGTACGTCCGGGAAATTTAATGACTAATGTCTGGTCGGTTTTCACCCCTAATGATTGGCTGCGCATAAAATTCAGCTGTGCAAACACGATCAATGTTCCACAAAGCAGTATCATAGAGGCCGTATATTGAATGATAACCAACACCTGACGAGTCCGTTCTCCGGACTTACTATGCAAAAACTTTCCTTTCAACAGAGTAATCGGTTTACGGTTCAGCAAAGCCAATGCCGGATAATATCCGGAAAGGAATATCCCTGCGATAAAAACAAGGACCAGCAGCACCCACCAATAATCCATCAGCCAAACGGAGAAAGTGACCGTACGTCCCACCAGTTGATTAAAGTACGGAAGAATCAGCTCTATCAGCCCTACCGCCAATATAAAAGCAATCAGATTCATAACCAGCGCTTCGAACAGGAACTGATGAATCAACTGCTTGAGGAAAGCACCCACTACCCGACGCACTCCGACTTCCCTGGCACGCTCCATCGAACGGGCTACTGTCAGATTGATATAGTTTATCCAGGCAATAGCCAGAATGGCAATGGCTGCAAAGACAAGTGCAATCATAGCAGAACGATTTCCTTTTGTCTCCATTTCATAACCCAATTGCGGAGTGAGATGTATATCTGCCAGAGGAACCAAATCGACTCCCCATGTTTTGTTTTTCAACGCTTCCTCCGTCTTGTACTTTTCCGCCATGACGGGAAACTCTCTTTCTATTTCCGCTTCCCTCTCCGGCGAATCGAGCAGAACATACGTATATGCTTCATGCTTATACCAGTATTCATGTATAAACTTGGGCAGAGATGTATACGAAATCAGGAAGTTATAATGTATATGGGAATTGGAAGGCATTTCCTCCATGACTCCGGTCACTTCACACGATATCTTATAATAGGGACCGGTAAAGATAAGAATCTTTCCGATAGGGTCTTCCTCTTTGAAATATTTGCGGGCAATGCGCTCGGTGATTACGACTTGTCCCGGCATCGAAAGGCTGGTCTTTTTATCACCTTTCAAAAGCTCGAAATCGAAAAGACGGAAAAAGCCCGGATCGGCATAAGCTATCTGGTTTTCCCGCAGTGTCAACTCACCATACTTCACAATCTGTTCAGGTTGGAGCAGAGAGCCGATTCGGGTATAATCTTCAATTCCCGCAAGATTCTCTTTCATTGCCGAGCCGTATCCGAAAGAGCTGCTTGCCCAGTTATCGGTCAGCACCTCCCCTTCGCGGAATGTACTTTGCACACGGTAAATATGGGGATATTTCGTGTGCATCTTGTCAAAACTGAACTCAAAAGTTACATACGTCAGAATCAGTAACGCCGATGCCATGCCGATCGCCAGTCCAAACACATTAATGAAGCTGAACTTCTTCCGCTTCATCAGATTCCGATAGGCACTATTCCAATAATTTCCTATCATACAGCTTCGTTTTTAGAGGACGTACTTTTTTCTAACGGACGGTTGATGTTTTCGGATACAATCTGTCCGTCCAACAACCGGATAATCCGATGCGCATACGTCGCATCCCTTTGAGAGTGGGTGACAATGATAATCGTAGTCCCCTGGCGGTTCAGTTCGCTCAACAGCTCCATCACTTCCACGCCATTCACCGAATCCAGATTTCCGGTCGGTTCGTCAGCCAGCAACAACTTACAGTCCGTCACTACCGCACGGGCAATGGCCACACGTTGCTGTTGTCCGCCCGACAACTGTTGAGGATAATGGTTGGCACGATGTAGCAGATTTACTTTCTCCAGCACTTTGTTCACTTTCTCTTTGCGTTGGGCAGTCTTAATCCCCATATAGACAAGCGGGAGTTCCACATTTTCGTATACCGTCAGTTCGTCAATCAGGTTGAAACTCTGGAAGATAAAGCCCAGATTATTCTTCCGAAGGGCAGTCAGCTGGTTCTCGTTCATTTTATCCACCTGTTTCCCTTCAAAGAAATAAGAGCCGGAAGTGGGAGAATCCAACGTGCCCAGAATATTCAGCAACGTTGACTTGCCGCATCCGGAAGGTCCCATTATAGCAACAAATTCTCCTTGTTCTACGTGTAAGGTGACTTCGTTCAATGCTTTCGTCTGCACCTCTTCCGTAGTGAAAAGCATAGACAGTTTTTCTGTTTTAATCATGGTGATTCTTTTTATTTATTTTAGTATTAGTTTCTCATTGTCTCCGAACAACTCATAACCGGATATGATTACTTTCTCACCCGAAGACAAACCTTCCGTCACCTCATAATACTGTGGATTCTGGCGCCCGATCTTCACAGGACGCCGCGTGGCAAATTTACCACTTTCATCGACAATATACATCCACCGCCCTCCGGTAATTTGAAAGAATCCGCCACGGGGAACAAGGATCGCTTGTGCCGGGTCTCCTAACTGAAGGTTGATATGATAAGTTTGTCCGGCACGTATATTCTCCGGCCGCTCCGAAATGAAAGCCAGGTCAGTACGGAACTGCCCTTCTTTCACTTCCGGATAAGGTTTGGTTACTTCCAGTTTATAGGTTCCTCCGTCACGGGTAAAGTCGGCAGGAAGTCCGGGAAGTACACGCTCCACATAATGCTCGTCTATCTGTGCCTGTACTTTGAGGTCCGGAGTAATAATCTGGCCGATATGTTCTCCTGCGGAAATGGACTGTCCGACCTGCGCATTCAAGTTTCCTACCTGTCCGTCAATCGGAGCTTTAATCTTCAGGTTTTCCAAGCGCTCACGGACCAACGTAAGACTGCGTTTCATGTTACGTATGTTCTCGTCCAGACTGCTGATCTGGCTTTCACGGAAAATATTGTCCTGACGGATACGTTCGTCAATGACCGCCAGTTGTTCTTTGGCAGCTTCATACTCCTCCTCTGCCTGACGGAAATCCTCGCGGGCAATCAGTTGCTCCTCCACCAAACGTCTGTATTGTTCATAACGGCGTTTTTTCAATGTCAGTTCTTTATTCAAGCCTATGCGTTCCTGTTTCAGTTGCAGACGCTCCTGCTCCATACTGATGCGGGTATTGCGCAATTCATTTTCCTGATAGGCAAGGTCTGCCTCACTCTGCATGATTCCGATATTCAGCAACGGGTTGCTGAGACGCAGAATCACATCGCCCGCTTTCACCATAGCTCCTTCTTCTTTCAGACGTTCTTCCACACGACCGCCTTCTATGGCATCCATATAGATAATCCGGTTGGGCATCACTTGCCCGATCACACGGATATAATCATTGAACTCCGCTTGCTTGACGGTAGCAATCGTGAGACGGTCTTTCTCAACTGTCATGGAGGAAGCCGTATCTCTAAAAATAAAATATAAAATGACAGCGATTCCCAGCGCCACACCACCGATCGTATAAAGGTGTTTGCGATTTATGCCGGGTTTGCGTTCAACAGGTGTATCCATAAAGGTATATTCAAAATAGGGTTGTTATTAAATGATTGATCCGATGGCACAGACTCCGTTTTACAGGAAAGTCCCCTCCCGATAGTATTTCTCCAGTTTCCTCATCATTTCCACTTGCAGGCGTACACGAACCAGTTCTGCCTTGGCGGAGATAAAACGGTTACGGGCTTCCATCAGCTGAAAGACGGAAATGAGCCCTTCCTCCCATTTACGTTCGGACTCTTTCAGTACGAGAGCTTCTGCTTCAAGCTGTTGCAATGCCTGTTGATGTTCACTAAATCCGGCATGTAGGGAAAGAAGTGTTTGCTCTATATCGGTATATAGCTGCTGCTTTTCCAGTTCTTCTTCATTCTTCAAGCGATACAGGTTTAGTTTCTGCTTCCGTTGATGAGTCAGACGTTCCAATCCGCTCAGCAAAGGAAACGAAATACCGATGCCGACATATTTTCCTATATTGTCCCGCAACTGTCTAGCAGAAAAAACTGTATTGTAAAAATTGGAACCAACCGTAAAGCGGGCATAGACAGAAGGAGAAAAAGTTCCGCCAGCCATCGCATACTCTTTACGGGCAGCCTTTCGTTTCAAATCAATCATACGCATGACGGGAAGTATTTCCAGTGATTGGGTATAAAGTGTTTCCGTAGACGGAACAGAAAGCAAGGGCAACTGATTCGCTTCCACAATAGTATCCTGAATAACGAGTGTATCACCGGGTTGGAAATTCATTAGCTGTTCCAGATGCAATAAGGCCAACCGGCAAGTATTCTCACGAGATTTATAACGATAGATATCCCCTTCTCTGCGGGCCTTGACTTCCTGCAAATCGGAAGCTGATTTCAATCCCAACTCAACAAAGGCTTCGGTTTGTTTCAAATACCGCTCACTCAACCGGCTTTGTTCTAAAGCAAGATTCAGCAGTTTTCTCTCCAGAATCAGTTTATAATAAGCATCCGTCACTTGATATGCCAGTTCATTCTGCTTATTTTTCAATGCCCATTCGCTACGCTCCTTATTCATCTTCCGGAAGCGTACCTGATGAATGCGTGAAAAGCCCTCAAAAAGAGAAAGAGTCATATCAAGCCCCACAGTCCCTTCTTCAAAAGTTTCGTTGGTATATCCGTTCGTATCCGGATCGATAGAACGCCCAAAGCGTTTCCCTGTTTCTGCATTAACCGCTGCACGGGGAAGAAAAGCACCGACAGCAGCCATATAATCTGCCCGTGCCTCCTTTATATCTATCACACTGTTCCGCACAGAAGGATTCTGCTTCCATGCCAGACGAATGCACTCATCCAAAGTCATGCCGGACTGGGCCTGCACAAAATGCGGTAATAAGAATAAGGACAAAAAGAAAAGGTTTTTCATTCTTTATAATATATGCGATTGTGTGTTACGATGATTAGAAGGCAAATAGGATGCCACAATTTTTAAGTAATTGATTATTAACCAAATGACCAATACGATTGCATTGCATCCGTCCAATTATTACACACCGCAACGTCCAACTTTTGGACGTTATCCATTATTTCATATTCTTCGGGAGCAATTTTCGGGCATTTAAGTAAGCCTTGCAGTAAATATGCCCGAAAACGTCTAATTATTGGACACTCGCTTGCAGAGGAAAGCAAAAACGAATATCTTTACCCCCAAACTTAAAGCATGGTTCAACCTGATAGATACCCCCAATCTTAGATATGGAAAACGGAACTATTTTAATAGTAGATGATAATAAAAGCGTGTTAGCTTCACTGGAGTTACTGCTCGAAAATGAGTTCGGTACAGTTCGCACCGCCGCCAATCCCAATCAAATCACCACGTTACTGACTACCACCTCTATCGACGTCGTTATCCTTGACATGAATTTCTCTGCCGGCATAAACAATGGCAATGAAGGACTGTACTGGTTAAAACAAATCCACGAAATCCGCCCATCTTTACCGGTGGTTATGCTGACTGCTTACGGAGACGTTGAATTGGCGGTAAAAGCACTAAAAAACGGGGCTACTGATTTTTTACTCAAACCTTGGGATAATCAGATTCTGATTCGGAAGATAAAGGAGGCTTATAAAAGTAACAACAGCAAAGCCAAAAGCGCTTCAAAGACAACCGGCAAACAGGGGGATACCGAGAAACCGAGCAAACCGGAAATGTTGATCGGCCACTCTCCCGCAATGCTCCAGTTGATTAAAGTGGTCACGAAAGTAGCCAAAACCGACGCCAACATCCTGATCACCGGAGAGAACGGAACAGGAAAAGAGATGTTAGCCAAAGAGATACATCGTTTATCTCCCCGAAATTCCCGTCAAATGCTTGGCATTGATATGGGCGCTATCAGTGAATCACTCTTCGAAAGTGAACTGTTCGGACACGAACGCGGAGCGTTTACCGACGCATACGAAAGTCGCCCGGGAAAATTCGAAGCGGCCAACGGCAGTTCCCTCTTTATGGACGAAATCGGAAACCTTTCCATTGCACTGCAAGCCAAACTATTGACTGTACTACAGAACCGGAATGTCACCCGAATCGGAAGTAACAAAGTGATTCCCGTTGATATCCGGCTGATCTCTGCTACCAATAAAGATATTCCGGAAATGGTAAAGCAAGGACTGTTTCGGGAAGATTTGTTCTACCGTATCAACACCATTCATCTGGAAATCCCTCCTTTAAGGGAACGGGGAGACGATATCCTATTATTCATAGATACTTTCCTCCGTCGTTTTACTTCCAAATATCAACGACCGGACATACGGATGCACGAGCAAACGATTGAGAAACTACGCTCCTATCACTGGCCGGGCAATATCCGCGAACTGCAACACGCCATCGAAAAAGCGGTGATCTTATGCGAAGGCAACGTGATACGCCCCAAAGATATTCTGGTAAAGCAAAGCTGGAAACCTCAGACGGCAAGTGTCGTCCCCAACCTGGAGGAAGTAGAACGGCAAGCCATCGAAACAGCGATTCTCCAAAACAATGGAAACCTGACAGCCGCCGCCGAACAATTAGGCATCAGCCGACAGACTCTCTATAATAAACTGAAACGATTCAAACCCTGAACAAGATGATATTCAGCCGACATATCTATTGGGCCATATTGCTTCGTATCCTGCTCATCCTCGCAACTTCGGGAACAGGGCTGTGGCTCATCATCTCCCAACGTGGCATCATCATCGGAACGTTACTAATCATCTGCTCCCTGTTTCAAATCGGCGGAATAGTCACTTATCTCAATAACATCAACCGGAAACTCCGGCTTTTCTTTGATGCCATCGAGGACAGAGATAATACATTCAGCTACCCCGAGCAAGGAATAAACGAAGAGCAACAACAGCTGAACCGTTCACTGAACCGGATCAACGCCCTATTGGCACAAACCAAAATGGACTACCAGAAACAGGAACATTTCTACCGGTCTCTGCTGGAGAAAGTACCCAACGGAATCATAGCCTGGAACAACTCCAAGAAAATAATCTTCGTCAACAACACAGCGTTGACCTTACTAAACATCGAATCACTGACTCTATATTCCCAACTGGAAAATATCCTGCAGAATGAGAAGAACAGAAAAAGGCTCAGCCTCTCCCAAAGTCAGATGAAACTACAAGACGAAACAATCACCTTGCTTTCCATACAAGACATTGACGACCGGCTCAACGAAAACGAAAGTGAATCATGGAGCAAACTCAGTCATGTCCTGACTCATGAGATCATGAACACGATCGCTCCCATTATCTCACTGTCTCAGACACTGGCTTCCTATCCGGAAATCAGCGAGAAAGGAATCCGCGGGCTTCACATTATTCAGGCGCAAAGCGAACGGCTGATGGAATTTACCGAATCTTTCCGGCATCTGTCCTATCTTCCGCAGCCCGAAAAGCGTCTCTTTTCCCTATCCGACTTATTACACAATCTGGAGGAACTGCTTCAAACCAATTTTCAAGAAAACAATATCTCCTTTACACTCTGGTGCTCCCCCGAACCGATGATGACCGAAGGAGACGAAAAGCAACTGTCACAAGTGTTTCTCAATCTGTTGAAAAACGCCATGCAGGCATTGGAGGGGCATCCGCATGGAGAGCTTTCCCTGCAAGCAGAACAAGACGAATATATAGTCATAGACATCACCGACAATGGTCCCGGCATTCCTCCCGAGATTCTGGACAAAGTATTCATCCCCTTTTTTACGACTAAATCAGAAGGTACAGGCATCGGACTAAGCCTGTGCAAAGAAATTATCCGCCGCCACGAAGGGCATTTGGCTATCAAAGAAAGCAGAGCCGGAAAAACGGTTTTTCATATTGAGCTCCCTTAAAAACAACATACGTAAACCTCATACCGGACATTCAAACTTTTTCCACTGTTCTTTTGTTTATAAAGCAGAATATCTAAATACATAATATGAGCATCAAAGAACAATACTGGAAATATTCCCTCATCGTCATCATACTATTTATGGGAATCATCATCTTCCGTCAGATCACTCCTTTTTTGGGAGGATTGCTGGGAGCACTCACTATTTATATTTTGGTACGCACACAAATGACGCACCTGACAGAAAAGTGGAAACTGAAACGCAGTGTTGCCGCATTGCTGATTACGGCAGAGACGGTTATGGTATTTTTGGTTCCGCTCGGACTGACAATCTGGCTACTGGTAAACCAACTTCAGGACATCAATCTGGACCCGCAAACATTCATTGCCCCGATGCAGCAGGTGGCAGAGTTTATCAAAGAAAAAACGGGTTATGATGTGCTGGGAAAAGATACCTTGTCATTCATTGTCTCCATCCTACCCCGCATCGGACAAATAATAATGGAAAGCATCAGCAGCCTTGCCATCAATCTGTTTGTCATGGTATTCGTACTATACTTTATGCTGATAGGAGGAAAAAAGATGGAAGCTTATGTGAATGACATTCTCCCGTTCAATGAAGCGAATACACAGGAAGTAATTCACGAAATCAATATGATTGTACGTTCCAATGCCATCGGCATACCTCTGTTAGCCATTATTCAAGGAGGGGTCGCCATGATAGGGTATCTTATCTTCGGAGCACCCAATGTCCTGGTATTGGGATTCCTGACCTGCTTCGCCACCATCATTCCAATGGTGGGAACTGCCTTGATATGGTTTCCCGTAGCTGCCTATCTTGCCGTAACCGGAGACTGGTTCAACGCTATCGGACTCGCCGCATACGGTGGAATAGTCATATCTCAGTCGGATAACCTGATCCGATTCATCCTGCAGAAGAAAATGGCGGATACCCATCCGCTGATTACGATATTCGGAGTCGTTATCGGTTTGCCGTTGTTCGGATTTATGGGAGTCATCTTCGGTCCGTTGCTGCTTTCATTATTCTTTCTATTCGTCGACATGTTCAAGAAAGAATATCTGGATTTACGAAATAACCTTCCTGCGAGATGACGGAGCTACCAAAAAAATGCGTACTTTTGCAGTCGTAAAAACGACACTTATATCCAATGGAAGCATTTACATTCAATACTGTCGAACTGATTCTTTTATCGGCGGCAGGTATTCTTTTTATCATTCAGCTCATTTATTATTTCGGCTTGTACAATCGGATACATGCCCACAATAAGGCTGTACGCAAAGAAGCAGTGCACTTCACACAAGAGATGCCTCCGCTTTCCGTGATTCTTTGTGCACGCAACGAAGCTGATAACCTACGTAAAATCTTACCTGCCATTCTCGAACAAGACTATCCGCAGTTCGAAGTGATTGTTATCAACGATGCTTCTACGGATGAGACAGAGGATGTACTGGGATTTATGGAAGAGAAATATCCTCACCTCTACCACAGCTTCACTCCCGACAGCGCACGCTACATCAGTCATAAGAAACTTGCCCTGACATTGGGCATCAAGGCCAGCAAACACGACTGGCTGGTATTTACAGAAACAAACTGTATGCCTGCAAGCAAAGACTGGCTCAGACTAATGGCACGTAACTTCACTTCACAGACTCAGATAGTGCTGGGATACAGCGGTTACGACCGGACCAAAGGATGGCTGCACAAACGGGTAGCCTTTGACACGTTATTCCAGTCTCTGCGTTATTTATGCTTTGCATTGGCAGGAAAGCCATACATGGGCATCGGCCGCAATATGGCTTACCGGAAAGAATTATTCTTCCAGAGAAAAGGCTATTCCACTTATCTGAACCTGCAACGCGGGGAAGATGATTTATTCATCAACCAGATAGCCACCCCATCCAACACACGCGTAGAAACGGATATCAATGCAACTATGCGGATACAACCGGTATACAGCTACAAAGAATGGAAAGAAGAAAAGATAAGCTATATGGCAACCGCACGCTTTTATCACGGTGCACAGCGCTATTTGTTAGGATTCGAGACTTTCTCCCGTCTGCTGTTTTACGCTGCCTGCATCGCGGGTCTTGTATTCGGCATCCTCAACAACCATTGGCTGGCTGCCGGAATTGCATTACTGATCTGGCTGTTCCGCTATACCGTACAGGCAATCATCATTAATCGGACAGCCAAAGAAATGGGCGGAGACAGGAAATATTATTTCTCCCTGCCGGTTTTCGATATCCTCCAGCCCATCCAGTCGCTCAAATTCAAACTTTACCGCTCCTTACGCAGGAAAGGGGACTTTATGAGAAGATAGGCAACTGCTGATTACATGTGCCGCTGCATATAAATCGCATCCGAACCATCATGATAATAGTTTGGCTTTACTCCCACGGGAATAAAGCCATTTTTCATATATAGCTTGATGGCAGGCGTATTCGACTCTTTTACTTCGAGCGTAATCTTTGCCGCCTTACATTCAAGAGCTGTCTCAATCGTCCGCTCCATGAGCAACTGTCCCAGCTTCCTTCCTCTGCAATCCGGATGAACAGCTATCGAATATATCCGCAGATAACGGGTTCCCGCATGAAACAATAATGAGACATAGGCGATCACCCGCTCCTGCTCCACCACCACATAAAAGGTACCCTTGGAACGGCAGATCAGATAAACAAACTGTTCTCTCGAAAAACTATCTTCCTGAAAACATTCCTGCTCTATCTCCAGAATGGCAGGAATGTCTCCCGCTTTTGCCTGACGGAGGTGTATCGTCGGTTCCATCATTAATAATGTTTCATTTCCAGTGCCTGCTCAAAGTGATTCAACAGACGGTAATACATTTCGTCACCGATAATCGCATCTTCCAGTTCATGGTCGATACTCGGATTATCGTTGATTTCGATCACGTAAGCCTTATCATCGACCATCTTCAAATCCACTCCATACAAGCCTTTTCCGATGAGATTGGCAGCCTTTATCGCCGTATCCAGTACCACACGCGGCACCTGATAGATAGGAATCGTATCCACCAGTCCGCAGCGGCTCCTGCCCGAATCATAATGGCAGTAAATCTGCCAATGACCTTTTGCCATATAATACTTGCAGGCATACAAAGGTACTCCGTTCAGCAGACCGACACGCCAGTCAAACTCCGTAGGCGTAAATGCCTGCGCCAACAAGATAGCCGACTTCTCGAAAAGGAGTTCAAGACTTGTTTTCAGTTCTTCTTCATTGGACACCTTTTTCATGCCAATGGAATAGGAACCGTCCGGTATCTTCAAGATAAAAGGAGCACCAACCTGCTCACTGATCTGTTCGAACGAGTTCTCATTGGACTGAAAAATCAACGTAGACTTCGGTGCCGGAATCTTTTCTTTCTCAAAAAGTTCTTTCAGATAAACCTTATTGGTACACCGGATGATAGACAAAGGATCATCAATAACGACCATCCCATTCTGGGCAGCCAACTGTGACAAATGGAATGTATAATGATTCAGCGAGGTCGTTGTCCGGATAAACAGCGCATCAAATTCCAACAGACGCATCGCATCATCCTCTGTAATCATTTCGACGTGGATATTCATCTTCTTGGCCACCTCGGAGAGTTTATGCAAAGCGCCTTTGTTGCTGGGCGGAAATTTCTCTTTCGGATCGATCAGTACCGCCAAGCTATATCTCGGAGCTTTTGCCGACTTAGGCGCACGCCATATTTTCTTATTAAAGTTATCCAGCGTATTGGCAAAGAAGTCCTGTTCCTCATCATCCAACCGGTTCAAAGGCAAGAACTGAATACTTTCAATCTGATTCTTGGGATGAGTGTTCAGAGCGACTCTCAACAACGGACAGGGATAGTTCTCGAAAATGAAGCGGGCCACTCTTTCCAGCCCTTTCTCACGGCATTTCCCGAAATAGATATTCAGATACCAGATATCACTTTTGATCCCGTTCTTCTGAATCCATTGATAACACAACGCCTGCAGACTTCGGTCCATGCGGATTCCTGTCCCCGTCTCCAGTTTGTTGATGATGTCAACATCGGGAATCACCCGTTGTCCTCTCGTCTGGGCAAGCAACGAACAGTAATACCCTTCGGAGTTATAGCTGTAATCATTGCTAAGATTAATAACTAACTTCCGGTCTTTTTCAACCGGCTTGTTCTTCAGATAGTCGGAAACAGTCAGGATACTTTTCGTCTCACAATACGGTTTCCAGTCATCCGGATTATCCAACAGAATTAACACATTATTCATAATGGTTAAAAATTAAACCTACAAGAGGATATTAAGTAAATCGGGCGCAAATATAGACATATTATTCACTCTACCTCACGCAACGGTCTAAATTATTTTTGCAGCAAAAAAAGAAAAGAAAAAGAGAAGATTACTCGTACCTCATGGAGCTTGCAGGATTGATCTTCGTTATCAAGTAAGAAGGTCCGATCAGCATCAGAACCGATGCCAGCAACGTACCCGCATTGATCAAAAGGAAGAACCAGACATTGAAAGAAACCGATACCGTATCAACATAATAATTCTCCGGATCGAGCTTAAATATTCCGAATTGGGACTGGATAAAACAGAACGCCAGTCCAATCGCATTGCCCCAAAGCATCCCCTTGCCGATGAGAAAGACGGCAAACCAGAGGAAAGTCTTGCGAATCGTAAAATTATTGGCTCCCAGCGCTTTCAGTATTCCGATCATATTGGTGCGTTCTATGATGATAATCAGCAAACCGGAAATCATGGTAAAGCCGGCAACTCCTATCATCAGGAAAAGGATTACCCATACATTCAGATCAAGCAGATTGAGCCATTCAAATATCTGGGGATTCAGTTGCTCGATGTTGCGTACATAATACACACCTCCAAACTTATCACGCTGGCTATCCGTATCAACGGCTATCTCGTAAGTGATATCTTCCAGTTTATCATAGTCGCGCACCTGCAGCTCCACTCCGCTCACCTGCTCCGGTTCCCAGCCATTCAGACGGTTCACCAAATAAAGGTCAGTCAGCAGAAACAGATTATCATACTCCGAGAAATTGGTCTGATAAATGCCTGCAATCGTCAAGCGCCGGGCACGGATATTATCCTGAATATAATAGGTATATATCTTATCTCCCAGCTTCAGCTTCATTTTGGTAGCCAGCGCCTTGGAGATAAGTACCTGATTACTCGAAGCCGAATCGCTGAACGCAGGAATCTCCCCTTCCACCAGATACTCCTGCATAAAACTCGGATCAAACTCCGGTCCGACACCTTTCAGTACCATTCCCTGAAAAGCATCATCCGTTTTTATCATCCCCGGCTTGGTAGAATAACGTTGCACATGGCTTACTTGGGGATAACCGGAAAGAGCAGTCATCATACTGTCCCCCACCGCTATCGGATGAGTCTCATAAGAATTGACCGCATCCAGATTCGCTATCTGAATGTGCGACCCGAACCCGATGACTTTATTCCTTACCTCACTTTTAAACCCTATGACTACCGCCACCGCAATAATCATAACAGCCAACCCTATGGCAATACCAGCCATAGCAATGAGGACCGCAGGACGTGAAACCTGTTTTCCACCATCGCTCTCGCGATAAATACGACGGGCTATAAAAAGAGATAACGACAATTCTTTTAAGTATTAAGTAATAGGTATTAAGTATTAGCCGTAGCTTATTTAGAGATTAAGTATTAAGTGTTATATTAAGTATTAAGTCATTACCTTATGATATATTATCAATCTTATAATATCTCATACGCCAACCAGCGTCTACGGTTAATACTTAATACCTATTACTTAATACTTATTTCCTATTCCGTTCTTCCCGGATACACCTCCAACGCCTTTTGCAGGATGAAAAGCGCACGGGTCAAATCTTCTTTCTTCAATACGTAGGCGATACGCACTTCATTGATGCCGGAGCCCGGAGTAGTATAGAAACCGGAAGCCGGTGCCATAAATACGGTCTGGCCTTCGTATTCAAAGTCAGAAAGACACCATGCACAGAACTTGTCCGAGTCGTCTACGGGGAGTTTGGCTACGGTATAGAAAGCCCCCATCGGAATCGGAGAATAAACGCCCGGAATACGGTTCAATCCATCAATTAAGCATTTACGCCGTTCTACGTATTCATCATACGTCTCACGCGAATATTCCTCCGGAGCATCCAAAGAAGCCTCGGCGGCAATCTGTCCGATCAAAGGAGGACTCAGACGAGCCTGACAGAATTTCATAACAGCGTCACGTATCTCTTTGTTCTTGGTAATCAATGCACCGATACGGATTCCGCACTCCGAATAACGCTTGGAAACTGAATCGATCAGCACTACATTATTCTCGATACCTTCCAGATGACAGGCAGAGATATAAGGAGAGCCGGTATAAATAAATTCACGATATACTTCGTCAGAGAAGAGGAAGAGGTCGTACTTCTTCACCAGGTCACGGATCTGATTCATTTCCCGACGTGTATACAGATAACCGGTCGGGTTGTTCGGATTACAAATCAGGATAGCCTTGGTACGTTCATTGATCAGTTCTTCGAATTTCTCTACTTTCGGCAGGGAGAAACCTTCTTCAATGGTCGTTGCAATCGTACGGATCTTTGCTCCGGCAGAGATGGCAAATGCCATGTAGTTGGCGTATGCAGGTTCCGGAACAATGATTTCATCTCCCGGATTCAGGCAGGAAAGGAAGGAAAAAAGTACCGCTTCCGAACCCCCCGATGTAATGATTATATCGTCAGCCGTCAGGTTGATGTTGAACTTTGCATAATATCCCACAAGTTTCTCGCGATAGCTTCTGTTTCCGGCACTGGGGCTATATTCCAGCACTTTACGGTCGATGTTGCGTATCGCGTCAATCGCGGCCTGAGGAGTGGGCAGGTCAGGCTGTCCGATATTCAGGTGAAACACATGGACTCCCCGTTGCTTGGCAGCGTCTGCCAAAGGAGCCAGTTTTCTGATAGGAGATGCAGGCATCTCGTTTCCGCGAATGGATATGGTTGGCATAATTTTAACTACAAATTACTAATTACTATTTACTTTTTTAATTTGGAACTGCAAATGTACGCAATAATTTGAATACAGAGACATAAAAACTTTAAAATCCTTATCAAGGGTAAAAACGTAGTGGAAAAATGAAAAGAAAGCTATACATTTGTAATACGGAAAACTTAAAACAATATCATAATGACCATACACCTTATCTCATTTGCTTCAATACTTCACAAACAAGCCTCGCTGCGCAATTCGCACGAAGCAATTCTGAGTGAACTTGAAAAATATTACACTGTCAAACTCATCGATTATCAAGATATGGATAAGTTGGGCAGTGATGATTTCAAAATCATTTTTATCGCTACCGGAGGTGTGGAAAGACTGGTCATCCAGCACTTCGAACGTCTTCCCCGCCCCGCCATTTTATTGGCCGATGGCATGCAGAACTCACTTGCTGCGGCATTGGAAATATCTACATGGCTCCGTGGAAGGGGAATGAAGAGTGAAATTCTTCATGGAGAATTACCGTCTATTATTCAACGTGTACATATACTATATAATAATTTCCGCGCGCAGCGTTCTTTGTTCGGCAAGCGTATCGGAGTCATCGGTACTCCTTCTTCGTGGCTGGTTGCCAGCAATGTGGATTATCTTCTGGCAAAACGCCGTTGGGGAATCGAATATATAGATATTCCGCTGGAAAGGGTTTATGAACATTTTAAACAAATCACAGATGATCAGGTAGGCGCGTCCTGCGCCGCCGTTGCTTCGCAGGCGCTTGCCTGCCGCGAGGGAACTCCCGAGGATTTAATCAAAGCGATGCGATTATACAGGGCCATCAAGAGAATTTGCGAAGAAGAGAAGCTGGAAGCGCTGACATTAAGCTGCTTCAAACTGATCGATCAAATTGATACGACCGGCTGTCTGGCATTGTCATTGCTGAATGATGACGGTATCATGGCAGGCTGTGAGGGAGATCTCCAGTCTATCTTCACTCTTCTGGCAGTTAAGGCGCTGACAGGAAAAGAAGGATTCATGGCAAATCCATCCACCATCAATACGCGAACCAATGAATTAATACTGGCACATTGCACTATAGGACTCAAACAGACGGAAAGATATATTATCCGCAATCATTTTGAGACAGAGAAAGGTATCGCCATTCAAGGACTGCTGCCGACAGGTGACGTGACTATCGTAAAATGCGGAGGCGAATGTCTGGATGAGTATTACCTGTCTACCGGAACTCTAACCGAGAATACGAATTATATCAATATGTGCCGCACGCAGGTGCGTATCCGCATGAATACTCCGGCGGATTATTTCCTGAAAAACCCGCTAGGCAATCATCATATTATGATTCATGGGAATTATGAAGAAGCTTTGAATGAGTTCCTGTTATCGAATGCCTGCAAAAGGACGGAATAGGGGATCGAAACAGAGGCTCTGTTATAGATAAATGCAGGCTCTGTCAGCAGTTGACGGAGCCTGCATTTATTATAAACAGAAGCTCTGTTTTATTGTAACAGAGGCATATCTTTCCACTGTCCGCCGTGCCACTCCACTACTGTGTCAAAGCCGACTTTCTTCAAGGCTGCCAATGCTTCGGCACGACTGTTATTAATCCGTTCCGGATAATGGGCATCACTATTCACCTGTACCCGAATACCCAATTCTTTCAATAAAGGGAAATAGCGTTCGTTCGGATAGAAAGTTCCCAAATCATGATAAGACTTAGTATTAATTTCAACGATATATCCATGACGGGCTATTTCTGCAAAATAATCGCAAACCAACGCATCATACCACGGTTCGTCCAATAATCCCGGACGATAGCAAGAGGCATTATAGTGCATCTTATCTGCATGACCAAGGATATCAAAACCTCCCAGCTCGACCATACGGAGCAGATTCTTATAATAAAGGTGGACAACGTAATCGAGATCACCTTCAAAATGCGCATCTATCAATTGACGGAATATATCGGCAGGGGTATCGATATCCACGACTTTGCCCTGCGGAGAATAGAGCATGTGCACAGAACCAATCCGATAATCGAGCGGCAATTCCTGAAAACGAGGGATAGCGGGATGGCTCTCTTCATTCAGATAGTCTATTTCGAGTCCGATGGCAAGCTCTATTTTATCGGCATATTTCTCCTTCAGACGAGCAAATTCGGAAAGGTAATCATCCATCCGGTCCCACTCCATCGTCCATGCTGTAGAAAATGGCAGAGGAGCGTGAGAAGAAATGCCATAAGAAGAAAAGCCTTCACTAATGGCAAAACGGATAAAATCTTCCATATTAGCTCGTCCGTCACAATATAAGCAGTGACTATGGTAATTGGTCAGGTTTGTCATATCGGTCTATGTTATTTCGGTTATTATCAGGTTGTTTCAGTTATTACAGTTTCTTTCCGTTCAGATTCATGTCAGCCTTCTATCTCGCTCAGTTCCAGCCAGCGCATGGTCTTTTCGTCAATCAGATCATTCACTTCGGGCAGACGTTTCGACTTTTCAGTCAGTTCGTCTACAGAAAGCGTTCCGCTGCAAAGCAGTTCTTCAATCTGTGCCTTCTCCGCTTCCAGTTCCGCTATTTCTTTTTCCAGTTGTTCGAACTCACGCTTTTCCTTGAAGCTCATTTTCCGCTTATCGTTCAGACGGACACGGGCGGTCTTCTCTTCCTGCGGCTTTTCCGCTTCCTTTTCTTTCTGTGCCTTGGCTTCTTTCCAGTCACGGTAATCGCTATAGTTTCCGGGGAAGTCACGGATATCTCCCTGTCCGTTGAATACCATCAGATGGTCTACTACCTTATCCATAAAGTAGCGGTCGTGGGAAACGACTATGACACAGCCCTTGAAGTTCTGCAGATACTCCTCGAGCACATTCAGAGTGATGATGTCCAGGTCGTTGGTAGGCTCATCGAGCACGAGGAAGTTGGGATTGCGCATCAGCACCGTGCACAGGTAAAGGCGGCGGCGCTCTCCCCCACTCAGTTTATAGACATAGCTATGCTGCGTTTCGGGAGTAAACAGGAAATGCTGCAGGAATTGCGAAGCCGTCAGCTTCTTTCCATTCCCCAGTTCGATCACTTCGGCTATATCCTGCACGACATCAATCACCTTCATTTGTTCGTCGAACTGGAGACCGTCCTGCGAGTAATAGCCGAAACGGACAGTTTCGCCCACATCCACCGTTCCGCTGTCGGGTTTGACCTGTCCCATCAATATTTTGATAAAAGTAGATTTACCCGTTCCGTTGTTTCCTACAATTCCCATCTTCTCGTAACGGGCAAAGATATAGGAAAAATCATCCAGAATCTTCAGGTCTCCGTAGCTCTTGAACAGATGATCGGCTTCGAATATCTTGCTTCCGATATAAGAGGCCTTTACTTCCAGTTTTACGTTGTCATTGTTGAAACGTTGCTTGGCAACCTTCTCCAGTTCATAGAAGGCATCTTCACGGTATCGGGCTTTGTGTCCGCGTGCCTGCGGCATCCGGCGCATCCAGTCGAGTTCCGTACGATAGAGGTTATTGGCACGTTCTATTTCCACGCTTTTAGCTTCGATGCGTTCCTGACGTTTCTCCAGATAATAGCTGTAGTTACCTTTATATTGATAAATCTGCTGATTGTCAATTTCGATAATCTCCGAGCAGACACGATCGAGGAAATAACGGTCGTGCGTCACCATCAGCAGGCTCAGGTTGGTGCGACGCAGGTAGTCTTCCAACCATTCGGTCATGTCCAGGTCCAGATGGTTGGTAGGCTCATCGAGAATCAGCAAATCCGGTTCGGTGATCAGGGCGTTGGCTAAGGCTACACGTTTCAGCTGTCCGCCGGAAAGCTGCTTCACCTGCTGGTCAAAGTTACGGATTTTCAGTTGGGACAGAATTTGCTTGGCTTTCTGCTCATATTCCCATGCTTTCTCCTGGTCCATGCGTGCCAAGAGGTCTTCCAGTCCCGGATGCCCTTCGGTTTCCATACATCGTTCGTACTCTTTAATCAGTTCGACGGTGCTGTTGCCGTGATGGAAACAGGCTTCGAGAACGGTCAGTTCTTCGGGATACTGCGGGTCTTGTTCCAGATAATCCACACGAAGGTCACGGCGGAAGACGATGTTTCCGCTGTCATACCCTTCTTTTCCGGCGATGATATTCAGTAAGGTTGTTTTTCCGCTGCCGTTCTTGGCGATTAATCCGACGCGTTGCCCCTCGGCAATGCCAAAAGATATATTTTCAAAAAGAACCAAGTCGCCGAAGGACTTGGTCAGGTTGTCTACTTGTAAATAAGGTACTGCCACGTAATTTAGTGATTAGCTGGTTCGTGATTTAGTGATGATCGATTGCCGATTGATATGCTTCGGCAATGTTGCAGGGTTGGCCGGCCTTAACTTTGCTCCATGCGATTTTCATCGGGTCGATGGTCCGGCCTTGGTATTCGAGTACGGGGACTTCCCGATTGCCGTCAATCAAGGTTTTCCACTCCATGCCTTCCACTTCGTTAGTCAGAATCGCGCATACCGTTATACCGATGGCGAGCCATTCATCTTTCTTCTTGGGGCTGATCTTACCGCTGTCTATCACTTGCTGAATCTTCTCCAAGTCCTCTTCCACTCCCTGAAAGTCTTTTTTGAGTTCCTGTTTGACGGTAGATACTACCCACTCGTAGCCTTCATTGATCTGATAGATTTCCGATAGGCGGACGGGAATCAGTTCTGCGGGATATTTCTCGCCTTCCTTGCGGGCTTCCAGTGTAGCGATGACCTCTTCCGCTTCCTTGGCGCTTCCGCCTTTGGGTACGGTAAAAGAACATTCAAAAGCGATATTGCCGGTTCCTGTTATCCACAGGTGAGAAGTATAATAAGTGCCCTCTTCCTGAAACATTTCTTTACTGTAGGCACAGTCCCATGTACCGATTTTCACCAATGAAGCCGAATCGTTTTCTTTCAGTTCCTGACGGATGGCATCTTTACCGTATGAGGCGTTGCCTTTAAAAGCTGATATACGAAAGTTGCCCGTCCATACATCGGGGTTATAGAAAAGAAAAGAGCCTTCGCCATCTTCAAACTCGTTCCAGTCCGACGGATAATTCATCGAAAACCATGCTCCGGGGGAGATAAATTTCTTGCCTTGCATCCTTTTTCATTAAATGATTAACCTTGCAAAAATACGAATTAAAAATGAATTTCACTTTCCTATCGGCTGTATTTTCCTCCGTACTTCTTTGGAAATCTCCAGAAACATATAGTTCAGCTTTCCGGAATGGATGCCTGCTTCATTGTCTTTGTACTTTTTGTTGGCGTACTGTTTGGATTTCTCGAAAGTGAGCAGTGACATTTCGTTCTGCGATTTGCCGACCATGGTAGAGTCCAGTTGTTCATCCGGGAAGAAGTCGTCGAGGTCTACATCACCAATCATCGTCGTTTCGAGGAAGTTCATGTCCTTATGGGAGTTGTCGGTGTAATATCCTACGAACATATGCCCCGGTGTACGTACCAGTATCGGTTCGATATTGATAGCCCGAAGGAGCGAAGCGAACAGTACGCTGCCGTCCACACAGTTGATCTGCGACGATTCCAGCGCATCGTCAAAGGTACGGACGCGTTGCGAGAAAACGACATTGCTCGAAAGGCTCGTATTGGATACGGAACTGTAGCGGAACTTGCGTTTCTGCAAGATGTTCCAAAGTGCGTATACCTGCTTGTCTACCGCACCTTTGGCCGTGCTCTGGTAGCCCAAGAAACGATTCACGATGCGGGTATTCAGCGCTTCACGAAGCAGCTGGTCGATCATCGGATTCTCTTCGTTGACGTATGCGGCAAAAAAGATACTGGTATCGTAAAACTTCGTCCCGTTCGCCACATAACCCAACAGGCATTCATTGACGCTACGCACCGAAAACGTACGTACCCGTTGTCCCAAGTCTTTCCCGTTCATCTCCACTTTTACGGCTACGCTCACCGGTTCCGCCTGTGCGTTATTCTTCAGTGCCTCGTAATTCCAGATGATATCGGGATAAATAGTATATTCCGTCCTCGGCTTGTTCAGCACAAATTCCGACACGGAACGGGAAAAGAAAGGGGTCTCGGCAACCTCTATCCGCACCCGGCTATAAGCAGTCCTTGACTTCACCCGAACGGCGATGCACGATTTCGGATTTCCGAGACAGGTAGAATCCGAAGGAGTAATCACCTGCGCGTCCGTAGTGGCTACCGACAGGATGGCCGACGGAAAGATATTTCCTCCCAGATCGTCTACGATCTCAAAGCCGGAATTAAAAGAAGTATATTTAAAGACGGAGATTCCCCCGATAAGAAGAAGCAGTACAATCACCCCTCCTACCACTTCGCGTCTATATCGTTTCAAGTCTATTTTTATCATGATCTGCAAACTGTGTATTTATTATCCTATCGCTACACAAAGATAACAAATAACAGACGGTTTTTCCTCGCATATCCCATAAAAACTTTCAAATATCATCCCGATGCCCGCATTCAGCGGAATGTAATACGATTGTAATATTTGTTTCATCCGCCCGTAACAAAGTCTTCTCATCTTTGTCCCGAAATAAAAAAAAGCTTAACTTTGTCATATCACATTAATACATATATCATATGAACGATTACCGTATTTTAGTTGTCGACGATGAAGAAGACCTCTGTGAGATTCTGAAATTCAATCTTGAAAACGAAGGTTATGAAGTGGATACCGCCAACTCCGCCGAAGAGGCTCTGAAGATGGATATCAGCAGTTACCACCTGATTCTTCTGGACGTGATGATGGGGGAAATCTCCGGTTTCAAGATGGCAAACATGCTGAAGAAAGACAAGAAAACAGCCAGAGTGCCCATCATCTTCATCACAGCCAAAGATACCGAAAACGATACTGTAACAGGCTTCAATCTGGGAGCGGACGATTATATCTCCAAGCCTTTCTCCCTGCGCGAAGTGATCGCCCGTGTGAAAGCCGTACTGAGGCGTACCGCCACGATGGAGACGGAAAAGGCGCCCGAACGCCTGACTTACCAGTCACTCGTGATCGACATCACCAAGAAGAAGGTAAGCATAGATGACGAAGAAGTGCAGTTGACGAAGAAAGAATTTGAAATACTGCTTCTGCTGGTGCAGAACAAAGGACGCGTCTTCTCCCGTGAAGACATTCTGGCACGCATCTGGAGCGACGAAGTATACGTACTCGATCGTACCATTGATGTGAATATCACCCGTTTACGGAAGAAAATTGGCGAATATGGCAAGTGCATCGTTACCCGCCTGGGATACGGATACTGCTTTGAAGCCGAATAATCAAGAAGTATGAATCTACCTGTCAAGCAAAAACATTTCCTCTCTTTCAGCCGGAAGTTATTCCTTTCGGTGATCTCGCTGTTTCTGGTATTTGCCTTTTGTTTCATCGCCTACCAGTATCAACGCGAAAGAGAATATAAAGTCGAGTTACTCAACACACAGCTCCAGAACTATAACAGCCGCTTGTACGAACGGCTGAACAGTAATCCCGCCATCGAAGAAACGACTGAAAAGTATATCCGCGACCACGCATTGGAGGACTTGCGCGTCACACTGATCGACTTGCAGGGAAATGTGATCTATGACAGTTATCAGACTACCGACCAGCAACTGGAGAACCATCTCAACCGCCCCGAAGTTCAGAAAGCCTTGAAAGACGGAACCGGTTTTGACGTACGCCGCACCTCGGAGACCACCGGGCTACCGTATTTCTATTCGGCAACCCGCTACGGAGATTATATCATCCGCTCGGCACTGCCATATAATGTAAGCCTCATCAATAATCTGCAGGCAGACCCGCATTACTTATGGTTTACGGTCATTGTGTCGCTGTTGCTCATGGTGATCTTCTACAAATTCACCAACAAACTGGGAACCTCTATCAGCCAGCTCCGCGAGTTTGCCATGCGTGCAGACCGTAACGAACCGATAGAGATGGCGATGCAGTCCGCTTTTCCGCATAATGAGCTGGGAGAGATTTCGCAGCACATCATCCAGATATACAAGCGTCTGCACGAAACGAAAGAGGCACTCTACATCGAACGCGAGAAACTGATTACCCATCTTCAGATTTCGCATGAAGGGCTGGGCATATTCACCAAAGACAAAAAAGAGATTCTGGTCAACAACCTCTTTACTCAATACAGTAACCTGATTTCGGACTCTAACCTGGAAACGACAGAGGAAGTATTCGCCATCAGCGAACTGAAAGACATCATTCATTTCATCAACAAGAACCAGCAGCAACGCTCGCGGGGAAAAGACGAAAAGCGTATGTCCGTCACAATCAACAAAAACGGACGCACCTTTATCGTGGAATGTATCATCTTTCAGGATGCCAGCTTCGAGATTTCGATCAATGACGTCACGCAGGAAGAAGAGCAGGTACGTCTGAAGCGCCAATTAACCCAGAACATTGCCCATGAACTGAAAACTCCCGTAAGCAGTATCCAAGGTTATCTGGAAACGATTGTCAATAACGAGAATATCTCACGTGACAAGATAAATACGTTCCTCGAACGGTGCTACGCACAAAGCAATCGCCTCAGCCGGCTGCTACGCGACATATCCGTACTGACCCGCATGGACGAAGCCGCCAACATGATAGACATGGAGCGGGTAGACATCAGCGTACTGGTAGGGAACATCATCAATGAAGTTTCTCTGGAACTGGAAGAAAAGCACATTAGCATCGTGGATTCACTAAAGAAGGGTATCCAGATCAAAGGCAATTACTCTCTGCTCTACTCCATCTTCCGTAACCTGATGGACAATGCCATCGCATACGCCGGAACCAATATTCAGATAAACATCAACTGTTTCCGTGAAGATGAGAATTACTATTATTTCAGCTTCGCAGATACGGGTATCGGTGTCTCTCCGGAACATCTGAACCGCCTTTTCGAACGTTTCTACCGGGTGGACAAAGGGCGTTCACGCAAACTCGGCGGAACCGGTTTAGGGCTTGCCATCGTAAAGAATGCTGTGATCATACACGGAGGAAACATTTCTGCCAAGAATAATCAAGGCGGCGGACTGGAATTTGTCTTCACGCTGGCGAAAGAGAAATAAACAGCTTGGTTTTTCTTTATTCACAGTGCAGTCAAACAATCAGCCAATCTCCCAGATTCCGTTTCCCGGCATCAAAGGACACACCGACTTTCACCAGTCGTCTGCCATCCACAGTGTAGGGCAAAAGGTAACCTTTTTCATCAATCTGCTTCAGAGCGTCTTCGGCGGTGCCGGTGAGTTTAAATTCGAACACATAGATGTAGTCCGCAGTCTTTACTACCGCATCGGCACGGCCGATAGCGGTACGGACTTCCGCTTGCGTGAATTGCCCCATGAGTTTGAAGACGAGATAGAATACAACTTGATAATGACGTTCCGTTTTCTCGTTCAGTTCGTAAGGAAAATCGGCGAAGAAACAGGACAGACGAGTGAGGAAAGCTTCCGTTTCGCCCGTTTCCAGTTCATGCACAAATTTCCCAATATAAAAGGTAGTATCGGTGGATGCGACAGGGGTATAGAAAGGAGCGACAAAATTGAGGAAACCATATTTCACCTCTTCGTTAGGAAACCCCAGCGTATATGTACGAAAACGTTGGTCGAACGACTTTATAGTCAGGTATCCGCTTTGATAAATCATCGGAACAGGATTGGAGATATTCGCCCTGTCGTCACTCAATGAAGCAGAAGAGACTTCAATACCGTCCAATTCGCGAAGGTCAAAATTTGTCTTCTTTAGGATCTCTACCAGAAAAGTAGGCGTTCCGCTGGCAAACCAATAGTCACCGAAACGCGACTTAGCAAGGGCATTGAGCACACTGAAAGGATTGAGCATGGGAGTAAATCCTTTCTCAGGAGTGAAGCGGTAACCGTCATACTGGCGGGTGAGTTGCTCTATAGCTTCGTCATAATTTGTTTCAGCCTGGAGAGCTAGTTCTTGCAATTCAGGTACAAAAACGGTTTCGATTTCCGTACGTGTCATGCCGCAAAGGGTGTTGTACTCAAGGTCGAAGCTGATATCATTCAACTGGTTAAGCGTGCTGAAAATGCCCATCTGCGCAAACTTCGTTACTCCGGTGATAAAGACAAACTGAAGATAAGGGTCAGCATCTTTGAGTACAGTATAGAAAGCGGTCAGCGTTTTACGGAAGTCTTCTTGCAAATCAGGTTTATCGAATGTCTGAAGCATGGGTTTGTCATATTCGTCTACGAGTACGACCACACGGCGTCCGGTCTGTTCGTATGCACGTCGGATAATGGTAATGAAGCGTCCGGAGTAGGTCATTGTGCCTTTATCTACTCCATACATCTCTTCCCAACTTTCCAGTTGCAGTTCAAGCATTCTTTCCAATCGTTCCCTACTGTCATATTTCTCAGCATTCAAGCTTAGGTGCAACACCGGGTATTCGAACCAGTTCTGCTCCAATTTCTCGATAGCGAGTCCTTCGAAAAGTTCTTTCTTCCCCTTGAAATAAGCTTCAAGCGTGGAAAGCAACAGGCTCTTCCCGAAACGCCGGGGACGACTGAGGAAATAAGGCTTCCCTTTCGTTACGAGACGATAGACCAGTTCTGTTTTATCGACATAAAGATATCCTTCCGAGCGAAGAAATTCGAAACTTTGTATCCCTATCGGGAGCTTACGGAGCGTTTTAACAGGTGCGTTCATATCAGCTTTTATTAAAAAATAACCAATGCTACGGGCAAAGATAACAAATTCGATGCAGATTCCATCCGAAGGGAAGAGATTATTTAGCCCTATTCACACAAAGTCGGCTGTATCGATAAAAAATACGAAGCCGCATATCCAGTTTTCAAAACTTACCGGAATATCGGTATGTTTTTTCACATAGTTTTCATACCTTTGCTTCCGAAAGTAAGTTTAAACCAACCAATTGTCATGAAAACAAACATAAGCCTTATACTCATTCTGTGCCTTCTTCTTGGCGCCTGTAAAAACGGGAATGCTTCAAGTCAAAACAAAAGCGAAACACCGCAAGATACCATTAAGGCTATTAAGATGCCCGCCATCCCGCAAATGATGACAGCACCGGAACAACGGGCCGACTTTCTGGCCAAGCATTATTGGGACAATGTAAACTTTGCCGACACCAACTATATCCACCATCCGGAAGTAACGGAACAAGCGTGGGCAGATTATTGCGACTTGCTGAACCACGTACCGCTTGAAACAGCCCAACAAGCCATGCGCAATGTAATCGACCGGACCAATGTGGACAAGAAGGTGTTTACATATATCACCGACCTGGCGGACAAGTATCTGTATGATCCCAACTCCCCCATGCGTAACGAAGAATTTTATATACCGGTATTGGAAGCAATGATAGCCTCTCCTGTATTGAACGAAACAGAGAAGATACGTCCCCAGGCCCGTCTTAAGCTGGCTCAGAAAAACCGTATCGGAACCAAAGCGCTCAACTTTACTTATACCCTGGCCTCCGGAGCACAAGGTTCATTATATCAGTTGAAAGCGGAATATCTTCTGTTATTTATCAATAACCCCGGCTGTCAGGCATGCACAGAAACCATAGAAGGTCTGAAAAACGCTCCCATCATCAACCAGCTTTTACAGGAAAAGAAGTTGGTACTTCTCTCCATCTACCCCGATGAGGAACTGGACGAGTGGAAAAAGCATCTGAGCGAATTTCCCAATGAATGGATTAACGGATATGACAAGAAGTTCACTATCAAAGAAGAACAGGTCTATGACTTAAAGGCTATCCCGACTCTATATCTGTTGGATAAAGACAAGACTGTATTGCTTAAAGATGCCACCGCACCAGCCATTGAAGCATATCTAATGCAGCATCAATAGTTAACATGTAGTTCCAATATCAGTTCCAACCGTTGAAACAAAATGTTTCTGCCGCTCGGAACTAAAGTTTCATCCGCTTGAAACCAAAGTTTCTTCAGTTTGAAACTAAAGTTTCCTCTGCTTGAAACTAGAGTTTCATCCGCTTGGAACCGTTGGTTCCAGCATATGGAAACGAATGGACCTACGCATGACCTGTCGGCAAAGTCCGGTAGATATAGCAGCACTGTGACGGCAAAAATTGCCATCACAGTGCTGTCACTAGTTGCTGTCACTGCTTTACTTATTCATTATAAGAGAGTTATGCTCTACTTTGTGACGGTGACAGCAAAACACATATTTATTTTTCTATAGAGGGTTATTGGAGTTTCTTCCCCCAATATGTCTTTTGATTACCCTGGGCCGCATACACAATCGTATGTGTCCGCGGACTGGCTTCCCAGTCGACTTCACGTTGCAGATAGAGTACTACTCCGGCGCTTGTCGTGATGGTTTGAGTCGCTGCATCAAATGTCCATGTAGCATTTTTCCAGCTGCCGGAAGTTATCTTATGCGTACCGAGATCATAAGTCATCGTTTCGGACGTTCGTTGGGTGCCCGTACTGGTGGTCAATGCCAGATGTTCCCAGTCTCCGGCTATTTCATTTTCCGTGATAGGCGCTTGCGGAACGGCTCCGTAACGTTCGGGCATAACGAGAGGCCAGCCGTTGGCATCCCAGCGGATGCTGCGTACATGTCCCATCATGATGGCGTTGGAGTATTCATTGCCGCCTACGTTCACAGGGAAACGTCCTTGTGAAGTATAGAACCAGTTGCCGGCTCCGTCATCGAAGATGCCGCAATGGGAAATTCCTACCCAGCCGTAGCTGTTGTCGAACCGGTAAGGAGCAGTCAGTATCGGATATAGTTGCGCGCTTCCCATAGCGGAATTTCCGTGTATGTCTACATAAGGGCCGTCGATGTTTTTAGAACGGCAGACACGTGTATTATATTCTACCGACAGTGAACCGTAAGCCAGGAACAGATAGTAATAACCGTCACGATAGATCACTTCGGGACCTTCGGATGCCTGCCAGCGGCTGGTGCCACGTGTGGCGATTATCTTTCCATAACCCGAATTGTCTTCCCCTGTGATGTCCCAGGGATTTCCCAAAGCATTCAGCGGTTTGCCGTCTTCCGGATTTACCTGTAGGGCAGCGATACCGCTGTGCCATGAACCATAGATCAGCCAGTGTTCGCCATTTTCCGTTATTATATAAGTAGGGTCGATCGCATTGATTTTAAAATACCCTTCCCAGTCATTGATGCTGCTGCGCCCATAATCCGTCTTTCCCTTATCGCTGGCAGAGCAGACAACGAATCCTTTGTCTTCCCATATATTACTTGCCGGATCGGAAGTTTCCATCAGTCCGATAAATGCGCGTTCGGTCCATGAACCGTCAAAGTTGCCGTTGTTCTCAATTTCCGGTTTTCCGGTTTGGATGTAGTTCGTGATTACGATGGAATAATACATACGGTATTTTCCGTTCGATACTTGTCGTGCAACAGGTGCCCAGTATCCGTAAGACGGATTGTCGATCGGTTCCAGTCCCATCTCCTGACGGTAGGCATTCAGCTTTTCTTTGATCCATGTCGGGGGCGTTTCACTCATGGTTGCTCCCAGGTACTCCCAGTTGACGAGGTCTTTGGAACGCCGTGCGTGGAAGTGTCCGTTTCCGCTGTGCGCGTTGCCGTAAGAAGCGTCTGTCTGATACATATAGTAATATCCGTCATCGGCTTTCATTACCGTAGGGTCGTGTACGTTGGCAAGGTTCCAGTCATAACGGTTGCTCCAGGCTGAGAAACTTGTGTAGTCGTCTACATACGTGGGTGCTTCGTACGCTGCCAGTTCATCGCTCAGTGTCTCGGCGGGAGTCGTGAAAGAAGTTTCCTCCGAGTATCTGGGCTCTTCGTTGTAAAGGGTGACAAAGGCTCTTACGTAGTACCTTGTCTGTGGAGTCAGGCCGGTCAGGGTCGTACTGATTTCCGATCCTCTGACTTCGGAGGTCGTGTCATAAATGTCCGGATGGGATGCCGTGCCGTAACAGAATCCCCGTTTGACGATATTCACTCCTTCCGTTCCGCTGATATTGGCGGATAAGGTTGCTTTGTTATACCCCACATTCGTATATGCCGGCGTTGTGATGCTTAAAGCTCCTGATGCGGAGTTTTCATCGTCGTCGCTGCACGCTGCCAGAGCGAGCGTGCAACAGAGTAGAAGATAGATGGTCTTTAAGTATTTCATATCTCAGTCTTTCTTTTTTAGATTGTTTTGATGTTTATTCGTTAGAAGCGCTTCCGGTGTCCCATCCCGGATTCTGTCCCAGATTGGGTGCCCGTTTCACTTCGTTGGCAGGTATCGGGAAGTAGTAACTCTTGGGATTGACAAACGTGCGTGAATTGACCGTTTCTGCCAGTCCGAAGGTATAGGAGGGAGTATCTGCGCTGCCGGTGACCTTCACTCCATAAAGATTCAGCAACTGGTTGTAACGGGGCTTTCCGGTTTCTCCCGTAGGGGTTACATTGTCATATAATTTCCAGCGGCGTACATCGAAGAAACGATGATCTTCGAAAGCCAGTTCGATGCGTCTCTCGTTGCGGATACGTTCGCGGAGTTCACTTTGCGACATATCTGCGTAGGCCGGCATACCGGCACGGGCGCGTACCTCATTGATGTAACTGTATGCCTTGGCAGGACCTTCCGCTTCATTATAGGCTTCGGCGGCATTCAGCAGAATTTCGCCATAACGGAAAATCATCCATGCGTGAGGATAGGTGGCCGGTTCTTTGCAGGAAATGTTATTCACGAACTTTTTCAGATAGTATCCGGTGTAGGTGCCTCCCATGGCTGAAGTGTAATCCACTCCTTTGTCCGCATCCGAGTTGTAGCGTACATCGATGGCGCGTCTTTCTTCTTTGTCGGCACGTCCCCACATCATTCCCTGATAGAAGATGGTTTGTGCCAGACGCGGGTCACGGTCTTTATACGGATTGGCGGCATCGTAGGTACTGCCGTTCTCATCGATCCGTTTGCCGTTGCTCATTTCGTAAGCGTCCACTAGATTCTGTGTCGGGTTGGTACGTCCGTTTCCGGAGAAGGAACCGGTAAAGCCTACCGGCAGGAATACTTTTTCTACCTGATTGGTATTCCATACGGAGCGTGCAAGGATAATTTCATTGTTGTATACCGGATTGGTCGTGAAACATTCGTAATAGTCATTCTCCGGATTTCCCGTATTGTACAGTCGGTAAGGGGAACTTTGCTTGTTATTCTGAGTGATGAAATCGGCTGCTGCCTGCGCTGCATTCGCCCAGTATGCGGTGTTGCCGTCCGGATTGTTCAGTTTGGAAGCACGGTAGAGCAGGGCTCTTGCCTTTAAAGCATAAGCGGCGGCTCCGTTGACACGTCCCCAGTTGGATGCTTCATCGCTGTAGCGGAAAGGGAGCTGGTTTTTGATCTGGTCGCATTGGTCGGCTACCCATTCAAGTGCTTCGGCAGCGGGAGTACGGAACATGTTCATTGCCGAAGGATCGGACAAGTCGAAGATGATCGGTTCGCCGGATTCATCTTCCGCAATGACAGGGGCAGCGCCGAACCAGCAGATTAAGTCGAAATGGAAGATAGCGCGAAGCAGTCTGGCTTCTGCACAGTAACGGTCGTAAAGGCGGTTGTCATCGCCGTCTTTCTCCGTATTTCCTACTACGGATGCCTTGGCGTTCTTCAGAAACATATTACATTTCCGAATCCCGTATAAGTCGGTGTTCCAGAAGCCCAGCAGGGGATGGTCGCTGGCGGTGTATCCGTCGCTGCCGATCTTTGTATAATAATGAAGTCCCCAGCAGGTCACTGCATTATCCGTCATACAGTCACGTGAAGCACCTGTGAACTGGTCGTCCGACAGTGGCGCCAGTCCGTCCGGCAGATTCGTGTAGATGTTGGCGAGGAACTCGCGTGTCAGGTTCTGGTTATTGAACACTTTCTTTTCAGATAAGGAGGCATCGTACTCTTTGTCGAGGTAGTCGCTGCACGAACTGCCTGCGAGTGCGAGGACCAGAGTAACTATATAAGTTGATATTCTTTTCATAATTCTTTGCTGTTTTATTGAATGATTAGAATCCGATATTCACACCGAACGTAAATGAACGTGTCTTGGGATATGCCCAGATATAGTTGGTCGGGTTTTCCGGATCAAAGCCTTTAGGCAGATGGCTCCAGTTGCACAGGTTGTAGCCGCTGAAGTAAAGACGGCATTTCGTCATATTGACTTTAGAAATCAATCGTGCAGGAAGCGAGTAGCCGACTTCCACATTGCGCAATGAAAGGAAATCTCCATTGACTACCCAGATGGTAGACTCATTGTAAGGATAGTTCCGGTCGAGGTCACTGAAGGAAGTAGACAAACGCGGATATTTGGCGTTGATATTGCGCGGGTCTGTCGGATCATCGGTATAATATCCCCATGTGTTGGTGATTTCATGAGTGGAAGTACCTCCCCAGCCGAAACCATAGTCCATATTCTCGCGACAGGGAACGGTGCGGTTCAGATAAGCCGTCAGCACGGCACGTGCGTCGAAACCTTTCCAACTGAAACCTAAACGGATGGTCGGGATTAATTCCGGAATATTCGTGTATCCGGTCGGTACTTTGTCGTAGCTGTCTATTTTACGGTCGCCGTTCGTATCTTGGAATACGGCATTGCCGAGCTTGTATTTACCGGCAGCGTTCCACGGATATTTCTGAGGATTGGCAACGGCATCTTCATACGACTCCGGAATCAGGTCGGGATTACTGGCCCATTGTTTCCAGATTAGGAGCTGGCTTTGGTCGATCCGGTTGCCGGTTCTTGCCTGATAAGCGTAATCGGGAGTCAGTTCATCCATTTCGGTGATCTTGTTGGTGTTGAAGGTCAGCATACCGTCGATATAGTATTCGAAATCACCGATCCGGTTGCTATGTCCTAAAGTGATCTCAAAACCTTTCGTTTCGGCCTTGCCGTAAGAGTCTTGCGGAGCGTTTACACCGAATAAGCCGGGCACGGTGGAACGGGATACCAGAATGTTGGAACGCCATTCCTTGAAGAAGTCCACAGAACCGTAGATTTTCTTGTTCCACAAGTCGAAGTCAACGCTGAAGTTTGCCATATCTGAGATTTCCCATTTGATATTCTTGTTGCCGGCTGTCGATTCATATACACCTTCCGTGTAAGATTGGGAAGTACCGAAATTATATCCGCCTCCTTCGGTGAATGTACCTTGGTACGGGTAGCGGCTGACGCCTGTTACGGCTTGTCCTGCCCGTCCATAGGATGCGCGGAGTTTCAGGAGATTCACGAACGAGTTCTTCAGCCATGATTCTTCGGAAAGTACCCATCCCACGGAACCGCCGGGGAATGTTCCGAAGCGTTCGCCGTCGGCATAATTATCACTGCCCATGCGGGAGATATTACCGGAAAGGATATACCGGTTGTTATATACATAGGTAGCCTGTGCATTATAAGAGAGGTAGCGGTTGGATGATTCCTGTCCGCGTACTACATTCTGATAAGTACGGATAAAAGCCTGGGCATTGACGGCATGTTTGCCGAATGTATGTTCGTATGCCAGTCCGCCGTTCATATTGAGATTATAGTAATAGTCACGTGGAGAAGTGGTGGCATTGGGCAATGCTTTGTACGTTCTCATGCGTTGGTATGTATATTCCGACGGGTCGTTGACATCAGCCATATAGTTATAGTAGTAGACATTGACATCGGCTTGCTGCACCTTCTGGAATGTCTCGTAAGAGTCGAAACTGAACGTCATCTTGGCTTTCAGTCCGGGAACGAGGGCATCCAGGTTTCCGGTAGCCGTTACGGTTGTATAGAGGTTACGGCGGCGGTTCTGTTCCACACCACGTCCGGCGATTTGTGCGGCACCGTTTTTACTGTCGCTGCTGGTCGGCATAAAGAATTCACCGTTCGGGCAGAATACGGGATACACCGGAAGATTTTCGCCGGCTCCCCAGGTAAAGAGGTTCCATACGTCAATGCCCGGTTGGGAGATATTGTCGATACGTCCGCCCAAGTCCATCGATACATTCAGAAACTTGTTTACATCGATGTCGATGTTCGAACGCAGGTTGTAACGGTTCAATACTTCCTGTGTGCTGTATCCTTCGTTCCATTCCGTCCATTTGGTGTCGAACAAACCTTCCTGGCGGAGATAAGAGAAGGAGACATAGTAGCGTGCACGTGCATTACCACCGCTGACAGACAGGTTGGTACGGTATTGCGGAGCTGCATCCCGCAGCATGGTGTCGTGCCAGTTCGTATTGAAGTATTTGTATTTGGCCATTCCTTCCAACTGCTCACCGTTGCAGACACGACGGTAGTATTCCAGGTCTTCATCGGAATATTCGGGACTTAATCCGTCCAGGTATCGTGCCTGATTACGGCTCAGCGCATAGTTATAAGAATTCTGGCTTTCGGGAATTCCGGCAATAGTCTGGAAGCCGACTTCTTGTGTGAAGTTGATTTTAGTCTTACCGGTTTCTCCGCGTTTGGTCGTTACGAGTACTGCGCCGTTGGCTCCACGCATTCCATAGATAGCGGTGGCGGCGGCATCCTTCAATATCGTAATCGATTCAATAGGGTAGGCATCGAGGAATGAGAGGTCACGTTCCACATTGTCAACGATGATCAGCGGACTGCGTGCGCTGGCATTCATGGTACGGATGCCACGGATATACATAGCCGTTTCACTCCATCCCGGTTCGGATTGCGCCTCATACGTCTCTACACCGGTGACAGTGGAGGTAAACGCATTCTGCAAAACGGTTACCGGATGTTTTTCCAGTTCTTCTCCGGTGACGATGGAAGTGGACTCTGTCACAAACTTCTTGGGTTTGCGGTTGAAAGGAAGCGGAGTCGTATGAGCATATTCATCCAGGTCGGCATCCATAACAATCTTGAAGTTCTCATCAAAGTCGGCAATGGCTGTTGCCGGCAGATAGCCTACGCTGCTTACATAAAGCTCGTCGGCAGGTTTTACATTCTTCAAAGTGAAGAAACCGTCCTTGTCCGAGAGTGCGATGCGGCTTGCTTCCGCTACGTTGACCACCGCACCTGCGATAGGTTCACCCTCTGCATTTACGATTCGTCCTTTCAGGACTTTAGCATCTTGCGCCCATCCGTTGCCCAGCATGAAAGCTGTGGCTACGGTGAGTAGGATTCTTTTGAATCCTGTCTGTATGTTATTTAATTTCATCGGTTGCATATTCATTCAGTTAATTGTTCCAACCCGGGTTGTTTTCGATATTCGTTTTCCATACTTCTCCTTCCGGTATCGGGTAGAGATACATTTTCTCCGTAAATACCCGGTTCTGGGCAACTTTACGTGTATAGACAAACTTTCCGTTTTCCTTGGTAACCTCCATTCCGTAGATAGGACGTGCCAATGCTTTTTCCGCTACATTCCAGCGACGTACGTCCCATGCGCGATGATCTTCAAAAGCGAGTTCGACGGTACGTTCCTTGCGGATGAAGTTACGGCGGTCGGCAATGGTCTGAAGATCGCTGCGGTCTGTGAGTTTGGCAGTCATCCCTACACGGTCGCGGAGAGGCTGGATGGCATTCAGTACGTCGGCACGTGACCCGCCGGCTTCATTCAAGGCTTCTGCATAGTTCAATAAGATTTCCGCATAGCGGATGATAATCCAGTTACGGTAGTTGCTGCCGGTATGGTTATTGTTCAGGATCACTTCCGGAATATACTTGCGGGTATAGTATCCGGTCGGCGTTGCATTTGCATTTCCTTGCGGGTTATCCCGTTGTCCTTTGAGTACATTAATTATACCATTACCCCAATTCACACCGTTGTAGAGTACGGTAGCCGCCAGACGCGGGTCACGGTTGCTGTAAGGATCATTGCTCTTGTATCCGCTGGCATTGTTGATGGCTGGAGTGGCTGTTCCATTATAAACAGGGGCGCCGGTTTCATCATAATTGCTGAAAGGAGACTGTCCGTTCGCCATATCGTACATATCCACTAAATTCTGTGACGGGCACAAACCTCCGTTGCCGCCTTCGCCTACCGGCGTATCGTTATAGATCGCTCCCCATCCTACAGCTACATCATTACGCCAGAAGATCGTTTCATTATTTTTCTCGTCATGTGCGTTCTTCAGGATGGCGTTGGTATAGCATGTCTTCGGATCGGTATCAGTCGTGTAGAGTCCGTAGAGTGTTCCGTAATCCGTCATGAAGCTTTGCGCTGCATCGGCGGCTTGCTGCCAGCTGATACCCGATTCACTTCTGAAACGGTCGCTTGCCATGTAGAGCATGACACGTGAATACAGTGCACGTGCCATTGGCTGGCTGATACGTCCGGGGTTGCCCGATTCGGCAGAAGTAGCTTTATCCATCAATCCTTCTTCGCAATCTTTCAGTTCTTTCAGAATGAAGTCAACTACATATTCTTTCAAGGAAGGGCGGGTGGTATAGTTGCTGAGCAAGTCTCCGTCCGGATCGAGTACATCTGTAACCAGAGGGACGGGACCGTAGCGGAGAAACATTTCCCAGTAGAAATAAGCACGGAGGAAATGAGCTTCCGCCTTGTATTGTTTCACATAGGTAGCGTGTGCTTCTTCCGAGTCATCCGTAGCTTTGGGCACGTCGTCGATGTTCTTTAACAGCATATTGCATTTGCGGATACCCCGGTAATAGTGTTCCCATGTGCCGGTGAGTTCAGTGGCGGCACCGCTGGCATAATAGTTGCCGATGTTGAAACTTGTACGCGTGCCGCCGCTGGCGTAGCTGGTTTCGGCTAAGTCGGTAGCTGCATCCATCCATGAGTTGTTGATGCGGCAGGCACCGTGGCGCAGGAAGTTGTAAGTATCGAAATGGAACTCACGGGTAGTAGTCCATTGGCTGAATACCTCTTCTTCTGTCAGTTCGTTGCTGGGCTGTTTGTCCAGAAAACCACCGAATATATCTTCACAGGAAGTCAGGGCGATTCCGGCGGTTGCCAACCAAAAGGCGGTATATATGATTGTCTTTTTCATGTCTTATATCTGTTAGAATTTAATGTTTACACCAAAGTTCACTGTCTTCATAATCGGGTAACGGTTGGAACCTTCACTTTCCGGATCGCAAAGACCATCCAGTTTATCCCACGTGATGAGATTGTTTGCATTTACATAGACGCGGCATTCGTTCATGGCTACTTTTCTGATCCATCGGGCCGGAAGCGAGTAGCTTAGTTCGATATTCTTCAGACGAAGGAAGTTACCGTTTTTCAGGAAGAACGAGTTTTTACGCTGGTTATGGTCGCCGTAGCTGTCATAATGGAGCAGCGGATAACTGGCATGGGTAAGGTTGTATGCTTCCGACTGGTTGGGATTCCAGCGGTTCAGATGATGTTCTTTTACCTTACCGCCATTCACGAAAGCGTACATTGCTTCCGCATCATAATATCTGGAAACATGATCTACTCCCTGAAACATGATGCTGAATCCGATGCCTTTGTATTCGCATCCCAGAGACAAGGCGTAAGTGTTTTCGGGAACATCGCTATAGCCGATAAATGTTTCATCACGGCTATCGATAAATCCGTCTCCGTTCATATCACGGTATTTCAGGTCGCCTACCTGTACATTGCCGAAAGTAGAAACCGGAAAATCGGGATTGTTCAAGTCGGCTTGGGTTACAAAACCATCGCACACCAGACCGAAGTATTGGTTGATCGGATGACCTTCCTGTTTGCGATAAGCTGTCTTTGTGGCGGGTTCGTCCATGTTCCGGATTTCATTGCGGGCGTGTGAGAAAGTCAGACTTGCATTATAGGTAAAGTCCTTTCCGATATGGTTCGCATGTTTCAGTTCGATTTCGAAACCCTTGTTGTTGGTTTCTCCCAGATTGCCGGCAGCCATATTGACGCCAACCCATTGCGGACGGGTGAGATAAGGAGTCAGGATATCGTTTCTCTTTTCGTAGAATACGTCGATATTACCGTTCAGCAGTCCGTTCCATAAACCAAATTCCAGTCCCAGGTTGTATTTGTGAGCACGTTCCCAAGTCACTGCATAGTTAGGGTACTGGCTTTCATAGATACCGGTATATCCGGTTGTTCCGAAGTGATAGTCGTTGGTTATCTGTGTCCACACTGCCTGATACAGGAAACGTTGTTTTACGCCATTCACTTTGTATACATCGTTACCTACTTCACCATAGGATGCACGGATTTTCAGATTGTTCAGCCACTCCTCCGTTCCTTTCATGAAAGCTTCGTTGCTGATTCTCCATCCTACGGAGAAAGAAGGGAAGAAACCGAAGCGTCTGCCTCGCATGAAGTTTTCCGAACCGTTATAGCCGAAGTTGACTTCTGCCAGGTAACGGTCATCGTAGCCGTATGTGGCACGTCCTACCAGTCCTTGGTAACGTTCGGCAAGGTCTGCCTGATAACGGTAGTCATTTTGGTTGTACAGTGCCATAGCGGTAATGTCATGTTTGCCGAATTTTCGTGCCCAGTTCAGCTGGAATTCCATGTAAAGTTTATAAGTGGTAGTCTGGTTATTGCCCAGATAAGCAAGTTCCGTATCCGTATTGAACTGGGTATAAGCGTCTATTGAATTGTAGTTATTACGGTCATTCAGTTCATAAGTGGCAAAGTCGGCATTGAAAGCACGCATATAGTAAGCGTCGTAGTCGAAAGATACCATACCTTTTGCTGCCAGCCCTTTGGTGAGCCAGTCCATCTTATAATCCACAATGAAATTTGTTTCATTGATCGTATTGGTGGAGCGGTAGAAACCGGCTTTGGCAAAACGTGCCACGATATTATTCTGGTATTGTGAGCTGCCGCTGTACAATGTCTTCTGGTCTTCACCTTCACCTACAGTATAAGATACCGGAAACAACCATCCCGGTGTATGATTCATTTCATAAAATGCCTGACTGTAAGTTCCGTCTCTCGATTCATTCGAGTTCGGTCCTCTGCGTTCTTCGAAACGTGTCCCGAAGTTGACGGAAAGAGTCAGGTCTTTGGTCATCAGGAAGTCGAGATTGGCACGGAAAGCGAAACGCTTGAAGCTGGAGTTTGACTTGTTTCCGTATTCGTCCTGACTGAATTCCTTGAACAATCCCTGTTGGTTATAATATTCGGCAGAAGTAAAGTAACGCATACGTTTGGTACCGCCCTGTATATTGACGTTGTAGCGTTGTGCCGGTGCACTGTTTCGCAAAACGGTGTCATACCAGTCTACATTCGGGTAGAGGAGGGCATCGATTCCGCTGAGTTGTCCTGCTGAGGCTCTTTTATACATTTCGATGTCGGATGCTGAATATTGAGAAGGCAGTCCGTCGTTAGCCAGCGCTTCTTCCAGCAATACAACCGAATTGTAAGAATCCAGATAAGTATCCTGGCGGGTAGGGGACTGTATTTGCCAGTTGGCGGTCAGGCTGACAGTCGGTTTCTGTTCCTTACCACGCTTCGTTGTAATCAGCATCACACCGTTTGCACCACGTACACCATATACGGCAGTAGCGGAAGCATCTTTCAACGTAGAGATCGATTCGATATCATCCGGGGCAATCTGTGAGAACTCACGTTCTACGCCGTCTACCAGAATCAATGGTTGGTTGTCTCCTGCGAAAGAAGCACGGCCACGGATATAAATCTTCATATCGTCAGCCCCCGGTGCACCGGAAGTCTGAGAAGTGATTACACCCGAAATCTTACCGGCAATCGCCTGTGAAATGTTGGCTGCCGGAGATTTCAACAATTCTTTGGAAGAAACCTGTGAGATGGCACCTACCACACTCTCTTTCTTCTGCGCACCGTAACCGACCACTACGACTTCATCCAGCACTTCCGTGTCTTCCTCCATGGTGATATTCAGTTTCGTCTTGTTGGCTACAGGAATTTCCTGTGTCTTATAGCCGATATAACTGATTTGTAACATGGCTTTCGGTCCGACCGTCAGTTTGAAGTTACCGTCAAAGTCGGTAATGGTTCCGTTTGTAGTTCCTTTTTCAAGTATGCTTGCACCAATGGCGGCTTCGCCTTTGGTATCAACTACCCGTCCGGAGATCTGCTTGTTCTGCGCATACACCCATTGGCTGAATGTGGCGAGGCAGAGTATCAGTATAAAATTCTTCATGTATACTAAACTTTAAGGTTTAATTCTTTTTCTTTTTCATAATAGCCTGTATCTCATCGATTGTCAGTGCTTTGTTGTAGATAGCGATGTCGTCGAACATAAATCCGGGATCAGGGTCAGCCCATGTCCATGCCTGGTTTCCGCCCAATGAGATGTATTTCAAATCTGCACCGTTGGTGAATATTCCGGAGATGGTATTGCCGTCACCGCTGCCCGAGACTGTCCATGAGTTGGCGACTTCTCCGTCAATGTAGATTTTACAGGTGGTAGACGTGAGAACGGCTGTGTAAAGATGCCATTCATGATCCTTCAGCCAGTCTTCCTCACAAACGATTCCATCTGCTGCATATTCCGAGCAATAAACGGTGTTGACACCTTTCTCGTTCTGTGCGGCGGTGAAGTCTGTCCATCCGTTACAGTTTATCTGGGCGAGACCGCGTGATTGCAGGACAAACAATGGCCATCTCTGATCCTGCCGACGGCTCATTTCCGTATGCCGTGAATAGGGGAGAATAGCGATAATCGTCCGATGCTCCTGCATTCTTGGCATTCACCCATACACTGATACTCACTTCTTGAGATTCTACGGAGTGAGAAAGAGCATCCTGAGGCAACATCAGATAATTAGTGCCTTTAGAACCGGCTACATTCTGGAATATTTGTCCGAACCCTTTGTCTTCCACTGAAACTATTTTGCCCGAACCTACGATTTTTGCATCTCCGGCTCCTTCTTCAAAGGTATTGATGTAGACAGGAGTTGGTAGAGCCAATGTCTTGTCTTCCATAATTTGTTTGATCTGTTCCGGAGATAATTCTTTGTTATAGACTGCGAAGTCGTCAAACATGAATCCCGGATCGGGATCGCCCCAGTCGAACGCCTGATTTCCGCCTAAAGTGATGTATTTGTAGTTGGCACCATAAATGAATGCACCTTCAATTGTATTATTATCTCCGGTACCTGCCACCTGCCATTCGTTCTTCAGTTCGCCATCCATATATACTTTGGCGGAAGTAGCGGTGAGAGTTACTGTATAGTAATGCCACCCGTGATCGGCTAACCAGTCAGTGGCGTCATGATATAGAGCATTGGTACCATTTACATTCTGTGCATCATCAAAGTTGCACCATCCGGCATTATTCAGTTGTAATGTTCCTCTTACATACAATGCAAACATAGGCCAGTTATCCGTATTGGCAGTACCTGCTATGCCCGGTGCCTGCCCGTGAGCACTGAATAATGGTGACCACATATAAGTGGATGAGATTCCGGCATCCTTCGCATTCACCCACATACCGATAGACATTTCTTTCGTTTCGGCAGAATGTGACATTACATCTTCCGGAAGCAACAAGTAATTCTGACGCATTCCTCCGGGGATATTCTTGAATACAGTTCCGAAGGCGCTATTATCATCCGTAACAAAGCTGCCGCCGCCGACAATCTGTAGTCCAGTAGTCGTTTCGAAAGTAGCTTTATAAACAGGATCGGGCACGTGTATTCCGCCACCGATATTCGGTCCCTGAGCATCGCTGTCCGAGAAGGTATTTGTCCAGATCTTCAGATCATCATAATAGGCTTCGGCTGTTTCCGTATCCGAACCATAGCCTAAATATATATAGGTCGCAGATGACAATAAATCGATCATATTGGAATAATCGAAGTCACCTACGCTCACAGCCCTTGTCTTTCCGGAACTGATGCTGGCATGGTTGTTGGTATCGTATTTCTTGGTGCCATCGATATAAATGGCGTATCCTTTCTCTGTGAAAGTCAAGGCAACATAATGCCATGTCCCGTAAGGCATTGCGTTCGTTACACTGACTTCCGGATCATTTACGTCCAGATAGCCTCCTGTGCCGGTATAGCTCAAAAAAGCATTTGCAGTGAAATACAGTTTGTCCGTTCCGTCACTGAATGAGATCAGTGCGCCTGTATGGTCTGTTTTAGTAGATTTTACGAAGAAACTAAATGAGACTCCTGTCTGGATATCTGCACCGATAAGAGGGTTGGGAATGCGGAGGTATCCGCCGTTGGCGTGCATAACTCCACTTTCTCTTGCATCATCTTGTACGATTTCCGGAATCTCCTGATCTGCACTGTATGCAAAACCTTCCCCCGATACAGGTGTTTCGCCTTCGGTGGCAGTAGAGTTGAAATCTTCGTCAAATGTAAATTCAGCTATTAATTTAGCGGAGGTATCCGGCTTTGCCGGAAGTTTTTGATTTCTTGCCGGTGGGTCGGCTTCTCCCCAATCCTGACAAGAACTCATACTGAGAACGGTAAGAATTGCCATAAGTAGTAACGGCCATTTCCTTGTCTTCATAGATATTGATATTAATGGTTCAACAATAATTCTACTCGTTGTAGTGTCGCAAAAATACAACCGATGAGTATATTAAAGGTGGACAAATGAATTTTCGAGGTGGATAAACGGTTATATAAGTGTCTTTTTTACACTTTGAGTATAATATTGGACGGATGTCTCTTAAAATGAGTTCATTTTAAGACGAAGGGCTGCTATCATTGTTTCATAATAGCAACCCTTATATCAGTTATTCTTCGTTATTCAGCAGTGCGCTTGGTGTCACATTGAAATGTTTCGTGAAGCATCTTGTAAAATATTTGGGATCATTGAATCCTACTTCGTAGGCAACTTCCGCTATATTCATATTCTTCGTTTCCCGATTCTTCAGAATCAATTCCCGAGCGATGTTCAGTCTGTAATTCCGGATGAACTGTCCGGCGGACTGACCGATTAAGTTTTGCAGTTTTTTGTTCAGCAGGCTTTTGCTTACCCCGACGGCTTCACAAAAATCGCTGACTTCAAAATAGGAGTTCTTGTAGTTCTCTTTGATAACCTCCATTACTTGATTGAGGAACTTCTTATCACCGGATTCTTCTTCCATATTAAGTACGTCCACGTCCATATCAAGCGTAAATTTACGTTGATATCGTTTCCGGTTCTCCAGAATATTTTGAATACGGGTCAATAATAATGTCTCATCAAAAGGTTTCAGCAGATATTCATCCACTCCCATACGATAGCTTTCCAGTCGGGCTTCTTGTGAGGTTTTGGCAGTCAGCATCAGGAAAGGAATATGCGAAATGGCAAATGTCTCCTTTACCCTTCGGGACAGCTCGATTCCGTCCATGACGGGCATCATCAAATCACTGATAATAAAGTCTATTGGATTACTATTAAGTATATGTAATGCTTCTTCGCCATTGGCAGCTTCCAGTACATGATACTGTTCACGAAGAATAGACCGGATATATCCCCGCATATCAGCATTATCCTCCACAACCAGCATACTTAAAGCCTCTTTCTCTTTTGGAGCGCCGGAATCCTGAACAGGGATTGCGGACGAATCGTTGTGATCAATAATGATTGTCTTTTCGTCTGTCCCTTCTTCCCGCTGCAAGGGGAGGAGGATGCGGAAAGAGCATCCTGCATGACGGTTATTGAATGCTTTGATCTCTCCGCCGTGCATTTGTACAATTCGCTTGCAGAGGTATAACCCGATGCCTGTGCCTGCTTGTCCGTATACTGGGTATTTCACTTGATTCTGCGACTGGTAGAAGCGGTTGAAAATCCGGTTGAGGTCTTCTTCAGGGATGCCCGAACCACTGTCCTTGACGCAAATATACAATGTCTCCTTTTCACCGTCCTTGGCGGAAAGAGCAGATAGGTAGAGAGACACAGTTCCCCCGTTAGGAGTAAACTTGATAGCGTTACTCAACAGATTGGTGACCACCTTACGCATTGCTTCCTCATCGTACAAAATCTCCGGCATCTCCATCCGGTAATAGCGTTTGAGCACAATGTTCCGCTCTTGGGCGAATACTTCAAACGGAGTGATCAGTGAATCGATAAATTTCAGAAAATTTCCCCGAGTCTTCACAATCTCCAGTTTGCCGGACTCTACCTTCCGGAAATCCATCAACTGATTGACGAGAGACAATAGATATTTGGAATTGCGTTCCACAAAGTTCAATTGCTCAATGACTTGCGGATTATAGCTTAATTTCAATGCACGTTCGATAGGACCGATAATGAGGGTAATCGGTGTGCGGAATTCGTGAGTAATATTCGTAAAGAATGAAATCTTGTCAAGCGTCAATTCCTGCACTTTACGGGACATACGAATCAGTTGTGCCTTCTGCCTCGTGATTTTCTCATTCTGCTGAATCAGCATCTGGTTTTGGCGTGACAGTTCATCCGTTTGATTTTCTAACAGATGCTTTTGCTGTTCCAGTTCATGGGTACGTTCTTCTACCGTGCGGTGCAGATATTCTTTCTGTCGTTTCAGATTACGGATGCGCCATTGATAGAATTGCCATACACTGACAGACAACAATACGATGATGAATAGAATAAACCATACGGTCTTATAGAAATAAGGTACAATCGTAATATTCAGTTCCGTTATGTTTTCTCCCTCGTTTTCGCCGTCAGGAGTGTATCTGACTTGTAGAGTATATGAACCGGGAGGCAAATTCGTATAACTGGCAAAACGTCGGTTGCCCGGAACCTGTACCCATTTATCGTCAAAACCGACCAGCCGATAACTGTATATGGCTGTATTGTTTGACTCAAAGTTAAGCGCTGCAAATTCGAGTGAGAAAGATTTCTCTTTTTCATGCAGTTTCAGTTCTGTCGTTATGGCAATATCTTCCGACAGGTATTCGCTGCCCGGCAATATTTCTTCATTACCTATCCGCAGACGGGTGAAACGTACTTTGGCAGCCGGAAGAGACATCGCCGGACGATTACTTTCGATTGCAACCAATCCGCCTACACTGCCGAAATAGAGTAAGTCATGAGAAGAACCGCATGAGGCGTTCCAATAAAACTGTGTGTCAATCAGACCATCCTGTATGGTATAGTTAATGAAACGATTCTCTGCCTGATGATAACAGGAGAGTCCATTATTGGTACTGATCCATAAGTTACCGTTGTTATCTTCCAGTATTCCCCGAATACTATTGTTCGGTAGTCCTTGCGCTGTGCTATAAGAGATAAACTGTTCTTTTCCTTGAGCATCGATTTTTCGTTGATAAATGCCATATCCGTTACTGCCCAGCCATAAAGTACCGTCCTTACCTTGATAAAAGCAGGTTATTTTCTCAATCAGGCGGGAGGACGGATCGTCCAGTTTGTAGTTCAGGTGCCTGTACTGGAATTCTCCTTTAGAGGAACGGGAATGCAGATCGATGATATAAACCCCTTCCAGACAACCGACCCAAAGTTTACCCTCCTTATCAATAATGGAACCGATACAGCCATGAATATTTTCAGCAGCCTTATCCGGTAACGGAGCAGTTATTTCCTTTTTTACCGGATCATAAAAATAGAGTCCTTGATTGGCGCCTATCCATATACCTTCATTAATAGGGTCATAATTCAATACTCCGATAAAGTTAATCGGAAAGCCTCCGCCGGTCTGTGAGGAAATTACCTCCAGTATCTGTCGGGGAGCTTTCAGATCAAGCAGATTGAGACCTCCTCCCCATGTACCTATCCATAAGTGATTGTCGGTATCGGCAGTCAGGGCACTGACGGAGTTGTGACTCAGCCCTCCGTGTTCACGTGTATAATGGGTGAAATCTTCGCTGTTCCGTTCTTTTCTGTTCAGTCCGCCTTCTACTGTCCCTACCCATAAGGTTCCGTATACATCTTCATAAATTGCATTGACAGGATTATAGGATAAACTTGACGGATTTTCCTTGTCATGCCGGTAGCTCCGTATCGATAGTTGCCGTGGATTCAACAGATTGATACCTCCGGTTTCCGTACCGAACCAGATATGTTCTCCATCAGTCAATATGCAATTAATAAAGTTACTGTTCAGCAGATTGGTACCGCCATTTGGAAGGTCACAGGCTATACGTTCAAAATTATCCGTCATCGGGTTATAGATATTAATACCACGTAGTGTCGCGACGATTAATTGTTTGTCATCGGTGATAGCTAAATTTGTCAGATAATTTTGCGACAGGGAATAGGGATTGCCGGAATCATGCTCATATCGTTTTATCACATTTCCAGTTTTATTATAGCGGAATAGTCCGCGGTCACTGGAGATCCAGACTTCATTCTCTTTGCTGAGGAAATCCGAAATATAAGTTCCCGCTTCGAACTTCAGGCAGTCGGCTATGGGAGTGGTTACCAGTCTCTTTTGCGGACTTAATGCCACTTTTCGTATTTCTCCATTGTTTCCCATCCATATTTTCCCATCCTCGTCAATGTCTTTCAGAGCAATGTCCGGACCATTCAGATAGACAGGGCTGAGTGTAGACAGGATTTGCACTTCCCCTTTGTCATTGAATTCGATACGGTGAAGGGCGTTGTCGCAATGAAGCCAGATACAGCCTTGCGTATCTTTCATGATACGGGTAGCCGGTAGTTCCAGTATCTTTGGAAATATCCCTTTCGGGTCATGGGGGATAATCGGTTTTAAAGTAGATAAGTCAATAATATCCGTTCCCCCTTCGGAGACGATCCAAAGGCGTTGGAAGGCGTCTTCACAGACATTGCGTATAAAGTTGCTTTTTAGTTTGCATTGGTGATTATTGGGAGTGTAGTTTACAAACTCATAGCCATCATAACGGGAAAGCCCGCCTCCGGCAGTCGAAATCCACATAAACCCCCGGCTGTCTTTGTACAAATCGTCGATAAAATTATGTGGAAGCCCCTCGTTCATGGTCACATACGTAATATTATAGCGGTCGGCAAACCGTTCCTGTGCCCGAACCTGTCCGGCCAGTGAACAGATACTATATATTATAAGGTATATAAGTAGGTGTTTTTTCATATATGTACGTATTAATAAGGGCAAAGTTAGAAGAATCTCTTCAATCACAAAAATGGGAAGAGCTTCTTTTCAGCAGATTATCGGATTGTCCACCAATCGTGTTCGTATGTCCACCTTTCATAGGGGAAACGGGGCGTATTTTTGTAGCATAATTGATGAACGAATACACAGATATTATGAAAAACTTGTTTTTGCCAGTTCTTTTAGTAGCAGGCAGCTTCTTTGTAAGTTGCACTTCTTCCGTGTTTACTCCGACTCCTTCTGCTAATCCTTGGGATGATAATTATTTATCAGTAGCCAAAATGGAAGATTACCGTCAATGGGGAACATACAATGTACACGATCCGTCCTGCCGGAAGCTGGGCGACTATTATTATATGTATTCTACAGATGCGATTTTCGGTGAGAACCGGAAAGAAGCGAGAGAGAAAGGCGTGCCGTTGGGATTTATCCAGATGCGCCGTTCTAAGGATTTGGTACATTGGGAATTTCTGGGATGGGCATTTCCTGAAATACCGGAAGAATCGGTTCAATGGGTACAGTTTCATGCAGGAGGGCAGGGGGCGACCAATATCTGGGCACCGTATATCATCCCTTATAAAGATAAATACCGCCTCTACTATTGCGTATCCGCATTCGGACGTAAAACATCCTATATAGGACTTGCCGAATCAACTTCTCCCGAAGGGCCATGGACACAGAAAGGCTGTATCGTTAAAACAGATGATTCTACTGCCATGAATGCTATCGATCCGAGCGTCATAGCAGATGAAAATACCGGTAAATGGTGGATGCATTACGGCTCCTTCTTCGGTGGTCTGTATTGCGTCGAACTGAATCCTGAAACCGGATTAGCCTTAAACGAAGGCGATTTGGGGCACCTTGTAGCACGGCGTGCCAACTATCGGAAGGACAATCTCGAAGCACCGGAAATAATCTATCATCCGGAGCTGAAACAATATTATCTTTTCACTTCCTATGATCCGCTGATGACGACTTATAATGTACGTGTCAGCCGTTCGGATGCTGCCGAAGGTCCGTTTACGGACTACTTTGGCAAGGCTGTGAAAGATACGACCAACAACTTCCCGATACTGACTGCACCATATCGTTTTGAGAACCATACCGGATGGGCGGGTACAGCGCATTGTGCCGTCTTTTCTGACGGTGAAGGAAACTATTTTATGGCACATCAGGGACGTCTGTCACCGCAAAATCAGTTAATGGTGTTACATATACGGCAGTTGTTCTTCACTCCCGAAGGCTGGCCGGTCGCTTCTCCCGAGAGATATGCAGGGACTGCTTCGCGTCAATTCAGCAAAGAAGATCTGGTCGGTGAATGGGAAATCATACGAGTGCAGGAACCGGCATACGAACGTCAGCTGGAAGCCGGACAGATCTTATGGGGAGAGGGAGAACTGAAAGAGAAGGAATGGAACTTGTCCACCCGAATGACTTTGGTAAAAGACGGCACGTGCAAAGGGCAGATGACCGATAACGAATGGAATATAGTTCAAATGAATGGAAAATGGTCCTTTTTGACCGAAAAACATCTATTAATGGTAGATTTGAACTCGGAGAAGATTGAGAATCTGGTTATCTTTGCAGGACACGATTGGGAGAACGAAACCGAAACAATTCTCTTTACCGGACTCGATAGCCGGGGACGTTCTGTCTGGGGAAAAAGAATCAAATAACTATATATAATTTTTATTGAAAACCATGAGAAGATACACAGAATTACTGGCTGCATTAGCCTTATCTACCGGCATGGCGCTTCATGCGCAAACCAATGAAATGGTGATCCAGACTAAGAAGTTGGGTGCTGAAATCCAGCCGACAATGTACGGACTCTTTTTTGAAGACATCAATTATGCTGCCGATGGCGGACTTTATGCCGAACTGGTAAAGAACCGTTCATTCGAATTCCCTCAGCGTCTGATGGGATGGAAGACTTATGGAAAGGTGACTTTGCAGGATGACGGTCCTTTTGAACGCAATCCGCATTATGTGCGTCTTGATAATTCGGGACATGCCCACAAGCATACCGGACTGGATAATGAAGGCTTCTTCGGCATCGGGGTTAAGCAAGGTGAAGAATACCGCTTCTCTGTGTGGGCACGTCTGCCGCACGGAGGTACAGGTGAAAAGATACGTGTGGAACTTGTAGATACCAAATCTATGGGCGAACATCAGGCTTTTGCCTCTCAGACACTGACCATTGATTCCAAAGACTGGAAGAAGTATCAGGTAATCTTAAAAGCGGGTGTTACCAATCCCAAAGCAACGCTTCGTATTTTCCTTGCTTCCCAGGGTACGGTAGACTTGGAGCATATTTCCCTTTTCCCTGTCGATACTTGGAAGGGACATGAGAACGGTCTTCGCAAAGACCTTGCGCAGGCTTTGGCGGATATTCATCCGGGAGTCTTCCGTTTCCCCGGTGGTTGCATCGTTGAAGGTACGGATCTCGAAACCCGTTATGACTGGAAGAAATCCGTGGGGCCGGTAGAAAACCGTCCATTGAACGAAAATCGTTGGCAATATACCTTTACCCATCGTTTCTATCCGGATTATTATCAAAGCTACGGACTGGGATTCTATGAATATTTTCTTCTTTCTGAAGAAATGGGAGCGGCACCGCTTCCGATCCTGAACTGCGGACTTGCCTGTCAGTATCAGAACAATGAAGAAAAAGCTCACGTAGCAGTTTGCGACCTGGACAGCTATATTCAGGATGCACTCGATCTGATCGAATTTGCCAATGGAGACGTGAACACGACTTGGGGGAAAGTACGTGCCGATATGGGACATCCGGCACCTTTTAATTTGAAATATCTGGGCATCGGTAATGAACAGTGGGGAAAAGAGTATCCCGAACGTCTCGAACCGTTTATCAAGGCTCTTCGCAAGGCGCATCCGGAAATCATGATTGTAGGCAGTTCCGGCCCGAATTCCGAAGGAAAAGAATTTGATTACCTGTGGCCTGAGATGAAGCGTCTGAAAGCTGATCTGGTAGACGAACACTTCTACCGTCCCGAAAGCTGGTTCCTCAGTCAGGGAGCACGCTATGATAACTATGACCGCAAAGGACCGAAAGTATTTGCCGGCGAATATGCTTGTCACGGAAAAGGAAAGAAATGGAACCACTTCCATGCTGCCTTGCTCGAAGCAGCCTTCATGACCGGATTGGAACGTAATGCCGATATCGTACATATGGCTACTTATGCGCCGCTTTTCGCTCATGTGGAGGGATGGCAATGGCGTCCGGACATGATTTGGTTTGATAATCTTAACTCGGTGCGTACCGTAAGTTATTATGTGCAGCAGCTGTACGCACAGAACAAAGGAACGAATGTACTTCCTCTCACTATGAACAAGAAACCGGTAACAGGGGCGGAAGGACAAAACGGACTTTTTGCCAGTGCAGTCTATGATAAGGATAAGAACGAACTGATTGTCAAAGTAGCTAATACTTCCGATAAGACACAGCCTGTATCCTTGACTTTCGAAGGTCTGAAAAAGCAGGATGTATTGTCCGAAGGACGTTGCATCACTCTTAGCTCACTCGACCAGGACAAAGATAATACGCTTGAACAACCGTTTGCCATCACTCCACAGGAGACACCGGTAACGATCAATGGTCATGCGTTAACCACCGAACTCGGACCGAACACGTTTGCAGTTTATAAATTCACGAAGAAATAAAATGAATAGCGTTAAACTAGTTATGATTTCATGCGTATTGGCAGCCTTTTCCGGGCTGTCTGCGCAGAATGACACTACTTTTGTAGCCAATGGCAATCCCATCATAAAATATAAATATACAGCCGATCCGGGTGCTATGGTGCATGACGGTAAGGTGTACATTTATGCCGGACATGATGAATGTCCTCCTCCCAAAGAACATTACCAGTTGAATGAATGGTGTGTATTCTCGTCTCCCGATATGAAAACATGGACGGAGCATCCTGTACCTTTGAAAGCCAAAGATTTCAGTTGGGCAAAAGGGGAAGCATGGGCTAGTCAGGTGATAGAACGTGACGGGAAGTTCTATTGGTATGTGACGGTGGAACACGGCACTATTCACGGAAAATCCATCGGTGTAGCCGTATCTGATTCGCCTGTCGGTCCTTTTGTGGATGCCCGTGGTTCTGCGCTGATCACCAATGATATGACGACCGAATTTACCAAGATCTCTTGGGAAGATATCGATCCGACTGTTTTTATTGACGACGACGGACAGGCATATCTTTATTGGGGGAATACCCAATGCTACTATGTCAAACTGAAAAAGAATATGATCGAGCTGGATGGTCCTATCGTACCGGTTCATCTGCCCCGATATACGGAAGCTCCGTGGATACATAAGCGTGGAGACTGGTATTACCTTTCATATGCTTCTGAATTTCCGGAAAAGATATGCTACGCCATGAGTCGTAGCATTACCGGACCTTGGGAATACAAAGGCATCCTTAATGAGATAGCCGGCAATTCCAATACTAATCATCAGGCTATTATCGAGTTCAAGGGCGACTGGTATTTCATTTATCATAATGGAAGCATCAATACAGCCGGAGGCAGTTTTCGCCGTTCCGTCTGCATCGACCGTTTGTATTATAACGAAGACGGTACCATGAAACGCATTCAGATGACAACGGAAGGCGTACAATAAACAGATAATTATAGGGTTAGGTTAGATAATAGGTTTTAGATTTTTGTTAATTGAAAAGTAAGGGCGTCCTTCCATTCCAGAAAGACGCCCTGCTTATTTAATTCTGATGAATAATAACTTATTCTACTCTGCGTGAACCGTCACCGATTACTACATCATATACTTTCGGGCTTCTGCCGAATTTAGCTTTGAAAGCTTCTTTTGTCTTTTCAACGAAGTTGTCATACAGTTCGTTCTTGACAAGGTTGATAGTACAACCACCGAAGCCGCCACCCATTACGCGTGAACCGGTTACACCATATTCTTTAGCGCAATCGTTCAGGAAGTCAAGTTCTTCGCAGCTCACTTCGTACAATTTGCTCATACCGTGGTGAGTTTCGTACATCTTCTGACCTACTGTTTCGTAATCGTCTTTTTCCAGCGCATCGCAAACATCAAGTACGCGTTGGATTTCTTCGATTACATATTCGGCACGCATATAATCTTCAGCGCTGATATCAGCTTTCGCTTCTTCCAGCATGTCCATTGTACAGTCACGCAGGAATTCTACATGCGGATGTTTTTTCTGGATAGCAGCAACAGCAGCCTCACAGCTCTGACGACGCTTGTTGTAAGCAGAAGAAGCCAGTTCGTGTTTCACTACTGAATCCATCAATACCAGACGATAACCTTCCGGATGGAATGGGAAATATTGATATTCCAGTGAACGGCAGTCCAGACGGATCAAGCTGCCAGCTTTACCGAATACAGAAGCGAACTGGTCCATGATACCGCAGTTTACACCGCAGTAGTTGTGTTCAGTAGCCTGACCTACTTTAGCCAATTCAAATTTGTCGATTTTACCTTCACCGAACAGTTCATTCAATGCGAAAGCATATGTACTTTCCAGAGCAGCAGAAGAAGACATACCTGCACCCAGAGGCACATCGCCGGAGAAAGCGGTATTGAATCCTTTCACGTCTACGCCACGTTTGATCATTTCACGGCATACACCGAAAATGTATCTTGCCCAGCTTGCGCGGGGAGCATCCTCTTCGTTCAGACCAAATTCTACATAATCTTTCAGGTCGATAGAATAAGCTCTTACTTTGTCAGTGCCGTTCGGTTTGATTTCAGCAAGCATACCTTTGTCTACAGCTCCGGGGAATACGAATCCACCGTTGTAGTCAGTATGTTCGCCAATCAGGTTGATACGACCCGGAGAGGCATATATAAATCCTGTAGTTCCATCAAAATGCTTAATGAAGCGACTTCTTACGTGTTCTATATCCATGATAAATCAATTTTATAAGGTGAATAAATTAAATTCAGATTTTTTATTCTACTGGAATGTCTTTATTTACGTTCTTGCAACCTACCAGACCGTAGTACAGCAAGTAAGCCAGAGCAGCGATAATTACCCAATAGCTAGCCATGAAACCGGCTACGTCAGCTACCCATCCTTGAATTACAGGCAGGATACCTCCACCGCATACCAGTACCATAAACAGACCGGAAGCAGCAGCCAGATATTTACCCAGTCCTTCTACAGCAAGGTTGAAGATACCACCCCACATGATAGAAGTACAGAGACCAACTAATACCAAGTACATAGCGTTAATGGGCACTTCTGCAAAACCGAATGACAAACCGCCAGTTGCGCTTTGTTGAAGTACAGGCAGATTCACCAATGTTCCTGTAGAAGAGAAGATAGCAAGGAATACTAAAATCAATCCCAGAGCGGATGTAAATGTAAGCATCGCTTTACTGGAAACTTTTGCACCGAGTGAAGCACCGGCCAGACGACCGATCAACATCAGGAACCAGTAAGTTCCTACTACGAAACCGGAGATTGTAGAAGCGATACCGGCACCGCCTTTTTCTACAGGGTCAGTAAGGAACAGGTTCAGAGTACCCGGTACACCTACTTCAATACCTACATATACAAAGATAGCGATAGCGCCCAATACAAAGTGACGGAACTTCAAAGCACCTTTCATCAGTGTGCTGATTGGTTCAGTTGTAGCAGCAGCGTTCGGTTCCGGAATGCGTACAAACAGGAGTACGAAGAATGCGAAAGCGAATACAGCCATTGCGGTGTACATTACAGGGAAAATCTGAGAGATAGTAGCTTTTTCGATAGATCCGGCGATCAGGATACCAACGAACATCGGAGTGATGGTAGCCATTACAGAGTTGAAAGAGCCGCCCACCTGGATAAGCTGGTTACCTTTGTTACCTTCACCACCCAGTTTGTTCAACATCGGGTTTACTACAGTGTTAAGCAAACACATAGAGAAACCTGCTACGAATGCACCAATCAAATAAACGGCAAAAGCCATCTCAGGGCTTGAATGACCGGACAGGAACTGGATACCTACGCCGATAAAACCGATAGCTACTGCGATAAGTGCTGTTTTCTTATATCCCACACGTTGCAACAAGATACCGCTGGGGATACCCATTACTGCATAAGCTATAAAGTTACCGAAGTTTCCCAGCATACCCAAAGCATTGGATACGTCGAATTGGTTCTTCAGCACAATACCCATAGGAGCTGCGAGGTTAGTAACGAATGAAATCATACCGAAAAGGAAAATCATCGTGATAATGGCAATGATTTTTCCATTCTTTTTTTCTTGTGTCATGGTTCTATTAAAAATGTTAGTTTATAAAATTAGGTTAGTTATTTTTTTATCTTTTATTTTTCCACACCGAATTTGTAGATAGTCACCTGCTGGTATTCATCGCCCGGCAATAAAGTAGCCGAGGGGAAATGAGGTTTGTTCGGAGTGTCGGGGAAACATTGTGCCTCGAAGCAGATAGCGCTTCTTGCAGGGAATGTAGCACCGTGAGCACCTTCGAAACCATTCAGCCAGTTACCGGTGTAAAGTTGTACACCTGCTTCAGTAGTGTATACTTCCATGGTACGACCGCTATTCGGTTCGAAACAAGTAGCAGCGAGATCCAGTGAACCTGTTTCAATCTTGTTCAGTACGTAGCAGTGGTCGTATCCGGCACCGTTAATCAGTTGTTGGAATTTATCGTTGATACGTTCGCCTACGGTATGCGGAGTGGTGAAGTCCATTGGAGTACCTTCTACTTTGGCAACTTCTCCGGTTGGGATAGAAACTTCATCGATAGGCGTGTAGAAATTAGCGTTGATAGTAACAATATTGTTTTCGATAGTAGGAGTAGGATTGCTGATACCAGCCAGATTGAAGAAACCGTGATTGGTCAGGTTGACTACAGTAGCTTTGTCAGTTGTGGCACGATATTCGATTACCAGTGCATTTTCTTCTTCTTCCAGGCGATAAACCATTTCAACCTCCAGATTGCCGGGGAAACCTTCTTCGCCGTCGGCTGAAACATAATTGAACTGGATTATATTTTCAGCCAGTTGGTCGGCATCCCAAACGCGGGCGTGAAAACCGGTAGGTCCTCCGTGCAGGGAGTTGGGTCCGTTGTTGATGGTGAGCTCGTGCTCTTCTCCGTACAATGTGAATTTTCCTTTGGCGATGCGGTTGCCATAGCGTCCGATAGTAGTGCTGAGGAAGGGTTCCGGGCTGTTGACAACGTGGTCTATGCTGTCGTGTCCTAGGACAACGTTTGCATATTTTCCATCTTTATCCGGTACCATGATAGCGAGAATGGCGCATCCGTAATTAGTTACGGCGACTTCCATTCCCTTTTTATTTTTGAGGATAAATAAATCAGTTTCTTTATTATTTATCTCCTTTTGGAAATCTTTCCGGCTGAGCCCTGATAGATTCCCTTCCGTTGGGAATGTGTTATTCATGTCTGGTATTCTTAAAATTTTCTTGCAAATAAAGGTAAATTCTTTGTTACTCACAAATTATTCCGGCTAAATATGGTGGGTAGTTTAGGAAAGTTTAGCGTTCTCACTTAGGTTTCTGTATTTTTCATCCTTCTTTTCTTTTAAAGTGAACAATTTTTCGTATGTTTGTTCCCGGATTATTATAATCCGGGAGAATTTAATCTAAGTTTATTAACAAGAAAAACAAAAATGTATCCATTAAAATTCGAACCTATTCTGAAGCAGACGCTTTGGGGGGGCGACAAAATTATTCCGTTCAAGCATTTGAATTCAGACTTGAAAGGAGTAGGAGAAAGCTGGGAGATTTCCGGCGTAGAGGACAATGAATCTGTTGTGGCTAATGGCCCGGACAAAGGTTTAACTCTGGCTGATATGGTGAGAAAGTATCGCGAGGAACTGGTTGGCGAAGCGAATTATGCTCGTTTTGGCAATAAATTCCCACTGCTTATCAAATTCATCGATGCAAAGCAGGATTTATCCATTCAGGTGCATCCGGCAGATGATTTGGCAAAGAAAAGGCACAACTCAATGGGTAAAACCGAAATGTGGTATGTAGTGGATGCTGATAAAGGAGCGAAACTGCGTTCTGGATTTTCCGAGCAAATCACCCCGAAAGAATATAAAGAGCGCGTGCTGAACAATACGATCACTGACGTATTGCAGGAGTATGAGATCAAGCCGGGAGATGTATTCTTCCTTCCTGCCGGACGTGTGCACAGTATTGGCGCCGGTGCGTTTATTGCCGAAATCCAGCAGACTTCGGATATTACTTATCGTATCTATGACTTCAACCGTAAGGATGCAAACGGAAAGACTCGTGAATTGCATACTGACCTGGCGCGTGAAGCCATCAATTACGAAGTGTTGGATGATTATCGTACCAAATACGAAGCGGTGAAAGATGAGCCGGTAGAACTTGTAGCTTGTCCGTACTTCACTACTTCCGTGTATGATATGACCGAAGAAATCAGCTGTGATTATTCAGAACTCGATTCATTCGTGATCTTCATTTGTATGGAAGGTGCATGCAAGATAAAAGACAATGAAGGTAATGAACTGAAAGTAGGTGCCGGAGAATCTATTCTGCTTCCTGCTACAACACAGGATGTAACAATTACTCCGGAAGCTGGAAACGTAAAATTGCTGGAAACATACGTGTAAATAATAGACAATATTATTGATAAAAGTATAGACCGGGCAGGCGAGAAAAACTTTCTCGCCTGCTTTGCGTTGTAGAAAGAAAGGTGTATCTTTGTGCATGCCCGATTATATTCCTAATTGGGTACATGAATAAATAATCAGAGAAAGTATGAATAGCAAGATTTATCCGATTGGTGTACAAAACTTCGAGAGTCTCCGTAAGGATGATTATTTTTATATTGATAAAACGGCATTGGTTTATCAATTAGCAAGAACAGGGAGATATTATTTTCTAAGTCGCCCTCGTCGCTTTGGAAAAAGTTTGCTTATATCTACGCTGGAAGCTTACTTTCAGGGGAAGAAAGAACTTTTCGAAGGTCTGGCTATCGAGACCCTTGAAAAGGATTGGATAAAGCATCCGATATTGCATCTGGACCTCAATATCGAAAAATATGATGTACCCGAGAGTCTTGATAACATACTCGAAAAGTCATTGGTAGCATGGGAGAAACTATATGGAGCCGAACCCTCCGAGCGTTCGTTTTCCCTGCGTTTTGCGGGTATTATACAGCGTGCCTGCGAGAAGACAGGACAGCGCGTTGTCATCTTGGTGGACGAGTATGACAAACCCATGTTGCAAGCCATTGGTGACGATGAATTGCAAAAGTACTACCGTAATACATTGAAGCCATTTTATGGTGCATTGAAAAGCAAAGATGGCTACATCAAATTCGCTATGCTGACAGGTGTCACTAAGTTCGGTAAAGTAAGTATTTTCAGTGACTTGAATAATCTGAAAGATATATCAATGGATGAACGGTTTATTGAAATTTGCGGCATTACGGAGAAAGAAATCCACGATAATCTGGAAAAAGAACTTCATGAACTGGCTCGGAATCAGAAAATGAGTTATGATGAAGTTTGCAAGGAATTGAAAGCATGTTATGATGGCTACCATTTTGTAGAAGACTCTGTCGGTATTTACAATCCCTTCAGTTTGCTTAATACATTTGACCAAATGAAGTTTGGTGATTACTGGTTTGAAACAGGTACACCGACCTATTTGGTTGAACTTTTAAAAAGTAGTCATTACGATCTCCGGCGTGTTGTAAATGTGGAAACAGATTCCGATGTTTTGAATAGTATTGATTCCACTTCAAAAAATCCTATTCCGGTGATTTATCAAAGTGGATATCTTACGATAAAAGGTTATGACCGTCGTTTTAAAATTTATCGTTTAGGTTTTCCCAATCGTGAAGTAGAGGAAGGATTTATGAAATATTTGCTTCCATTTTATGCAAATGTAGATCAGATAGATTCACCGTTTCAGATCACTAAATTTATTCATGAAGTCGAACAAGGCGATTGTGATGCTTTCTTTCATCGCCTGCAAAGCTTCTTTGCCGATACTCCCTATGAGTTGGCCCGTGATTTGGAGTTGCATTATCAGAATGTACTATTCATTGTCTTCAAGTTGATTGGCTTCTACGTTAAGGTAGAATATCATACAAGTGAAGGGCGTATCGATCTTGTCTTACAGACTGACAAATTCATATATGTGATGGAATTTAAGTTGGATGGTACTGCTGAAGAAGCTATCAAACAGATTAATGAAAAGCATTATGCACTTCCTTTTGAGGCAGACGGACGCCGACTTTTCAAGATAGGTGTCAATTTTAGCTCAGAAACACGCAATATTGAGAAGTGGATAGTGGAGTAGCATCAATTCTATCCCCATTCAGTTTTATATAATTTTTTTGGAAAGGTTTTAAACTTCTGTTGCTAAATCATTTTTTTCGTCTTATCATTGTATAAATTTACTAGTGATATATATGAATAAAAATGGATTTAGCCGTTGTGCGGAGTCGTACATCGGTCGTTTACGAAAAGAGGGGCGTCATTCTACGGCCCATGTTTATACGAATGCTCTTTTTTCTTTTACCAAGTTTTGTGGCACTACCCATGTTGCTTTCCGGCAAGTCACCCGTGAACGCTTGCGCTGTTACGGGCAGTATCTTTATAGTTCCGGTCTGAAGCCGAATACGGTATCAACGTATATGCGTATGCTTCGTAGCATCTATAATAGAGGAGTGGAGTCGGGCAGAGCTCCGTATGTGCATCGTCTGTTTCATGATGTTTATACGGGAGTGGATATTTGCCAGAAGAAAGCGTTGCCTGTCGGAGAACTTAATCGCCTCCTCTATGAAGATCCCAAATCGGAACGTTTGCGTCGTACGCAGGCTATCGCTGCCTTGATGTTTCAATTCTGCGGAATGTCTTTCGCTGACCTTGCTCATTTGGAGAAATCTTCGCTGGAACGGAATATCATCCGGTATAATCGTATCAAGACGAAAACTCCGATGAGTGTGGAAGTACTGGATACTGCACAAGATATAATCAGTCGGCTTCGCAACTGTCAGCCTTCTCATCCGGATTGTCCCGACTATCTGTTCAGTATCCTTCTTGGCGACAAGAAGAGAGAAGATGAAAGTGCATACCGGGAATATCAGTCCGCTCTCCGCAGGTTCAATAATCGTCTGAAGAGACTTGCAAAGGCTCTTCGGCTGACTTCTCCCGTCACTTCCTATACTATCCGTCATTCCTGGGCTACTACCGCTAAGTATCGTGGTGTTCCTATTGAGATGATCAGTGAGTCGCTGGGGCATAAGTCTATTAAGACTACTCAGATTTATCTGAAAGGTTTTGGTCTGCAGGAACGTACAGAAGTGAATCGAATGAATTTATCTTACGTGAAGAACTGTCGGATAGGACGGGTGTAAAATATTTAATAAGTTGATAGTCAGCATGGATCTGTTTCTGTTACTTCTTAGGTAACGGAAGTAAATTTGATGCAAAGATAGACAAAAACACAAATAAGAAACAAATTAAAGCCCACTTTTTTTTAGTTTTATCTAAAATATAGGGTAAAAACATCTTTAGACATGAAAAATACTTATTTTCATGCCCCACTCCTTATATACCTAATTTCCATTGGTATATACCCTTCTACTTAGGATGTAACTCTCTTGACAACATATTTGCTGCTGCTTTTCAACCTTTTTTCATTGTTCGTTTATGCTGTATACACTTCCGTTACCTAAGAAGTAACGGAAACATATGGGGTAAAAAAACATGATTCTAACAAAAGAGAAATCAGCCATCCTCGGGACCAAAAATGGGACAGGGGAGGGCGTAGCGTGCTTAAAACGCTGGTATGTGGCACATGTTCGCATACATCACGAAAAAAAAGTAGCCGAATATTTGGGGAAAATGGGAATTGAGACTTTTGTTCCTGTCCAGCAAGAAATCCATCAATGGAGTGATCGCCGTAAATTAGTTGAAACAGTTCTTCTTCCGATGATGGTGTTTGTTCATGCCGATCCGAAGGAACGGATGGCTGCTTTAACTCTTGCCACGGTAAGCCGTTACATGGTGTTGCGTGGTGAGGGAAAGCCTGCTGTGATTCCTGATGATCAGATGGCGCGTTTCCGTTTTATGCTCGATTATTCGGAAGAGGCAATCTGTATGAATTATTCTCCATTAGCTCGTGGAAAGAAAGTTCGTGTTATCAAAGGTCCTTTGACGGGACTGGTTGGAGAACTAGTTGCGTTAGATGGCAAAAGTAAGATTGCTGTCCGGCTGGATATGTTGGGCTGCGCCTGTGTCGATATGCCTATCGGATATGTAGAGCAAATTGGCGAAAGAAACTAAGTAGGTGATGGGGACCTTCAATAGTAGCATACAGGGGAAAATAGAAAAACTTCAAAAAACAGTTGATACATTGCTTCATATGGGTGAGAATATGGACTGTATATGTGTCGACGATCTTTCACTACTTAATAAAGAGATCCATGAACAGATTAATGATCTGTATCCTTGTCACGGTAAGACCGCTGAGCAGGAAGCTGCTTTGTGTCTGTCTCTTCTGATGGGATATAGTGTGTCTA